>Ga0081539_10000073_pt1 | contig 231470 bp, 186 predicted proteins | sample TabmetS4T2R2_FD_71023 | JGI IMG/M metagenome (GOLD analysis project Ga0081539, IMG submission 71023) | Tabebuia heterophylla rhizosphere microbial communities from the University of Puerto Rico - S4T2R2 | ecosystem: Host-associated > Plants > Roots > Rhizosphere ... | reverse complement strand
TTTCCGGCTCATTTCTTCAACCACTGTTTGATCCAGTCATGTACCTCTTGCAGCCCAGTTCTGCCCATGATCTTGAGCTTCACTGGTCTTGGCAGGGGGATACCATGTTTGTTCCGTTTCCCATTAGCGAGTCTAAGTTAGTATTGACATTTCAAAGAGATAGTACTATTTTTGCGTTCGCTTGGCGGTTATGTTCCTTACTTTTCTCTAGGGAGCCTCATTTACCTTAGCCAAATATGGCGCTACTATCCGCTTAGATCTTTTCTTCACATCACATCACTAAATTGGCCGCATTTTTATCGGTCCATACAGTTAAGCCTGGCTAGAGACACACGACAAGAGAATTATCATTATCTCGAAGATGAGGAAACTGCTAACACCAATTCTATGGCTTAGCATCTGCCTGTTGGTGCTGCTCCCGATCGTTTATGGGGTCATCATATACCTCTTCCATCAAGGGCTCGTTCTTGATAAACGGAAGTTTGCGGAGGAGGCTTCCAAAGTGTTCGCCTCTTTCGTGCTGTCGGTAACCTCACTCGGCCTTTCGCAGCTCGGTGAGCAGATGAAAATAAAAAGAAGAGCAGGCGCATTGGCCGATAATATCAAGACAAGGTTGAGATCAGAGCAGGGGAACATGGCCGCGCTATCCACAATTCGTCCACCTCTCCCGCAAGGCAACAAGATTGAAGACTTGAGGGTGAATAAAGAATTCTATGAAGGTATCAGAGATCGGATCGATTCTTTGACCCACGTCGTTAACGAGGTCCAGCAGCAGTTGCTCAGGTCAGAGCCGGAAGCAATTTCCCTTTGCAGGAGCTTGGCGAACCCTCTTGGGCAACTGATGGACTCAATCACCTTGTACTCAAAAACGCCCTCCTCCGATAACTTGGCTCGCTTCCGACAGTCCCTGCAGGCACTGCAAGGGGCAATCGGTCAGTAATTACTTCTCACTCTCAAGAGGCAACATGAAAAAGAAACTGAAAGACCTCTGTTCGTCGTTCCCCAAAACCGCGCGGTTACAGAGCCCCTTAGACAATGTGGCGACCAAAATGTTCAGGCCCGACCGAGACGAGGAATACATTCAGAGTTCGTCAGCGCCGGAAAAGAGATATGGTATAGACGTGGACTTTGCAGCTTTGCAACACCACAACGATTATCTCGAAGATTTCCACCTCTACGGGCCGAATGAGCAATACCTCATCAACAAAATGCTCTATTCACCTCACAACTTAATCTACTTAATCGGTGGCATCGGCACGGGGAAGACGACCTTTGCCCATTACTTCATAACCGCCGTGATCAATAAACTGCGCCACGAGGTGTCCCACGAGACCTCGAAATGTCCGTGCCCGATCTATCTAGACTTCCTGGACTTTGGGGCCGGAACCTTCAGCAGCAGGGAGTTCGAGAAGGCGCAAGTTACATTCTCGAACATGCTTTGCGATAGGATCGAACATGAGATAGCGGTAAAGGAGCACCTGAAGATCGAGGAGGAGATTGGAACAGTTTGGGAGGAAATAATGGCCGAGGACGCGCGCACGTATCAGAGAAACCTCGCAGTGTCGTTCATCATTGCCAAACTGCGTGAGGAGGACGCCGAAGCGCGGAACCTACTAAATAAGTATGAAGAAACCATCGCGAAGCGAAAGCAAATACGAAAGCAGGTTGCCGCCGACACAACGCTGCGGCGACTTTATGTTGCGGCCTTACTACGCTACATCAAAGCAAAATTCTATAATGAGCATCCGGGTTGCTTCCTGATTATCATTGACAATATAGATCGGGAACCCACTGCCGTTCAGCACGCCATAAAAATGGTCCTGAAGCCGTTCGCACGGATTAGTAATATCAAGACCGTTGTTACAGCCCGCCAGACAACGTTCTACCAGGCGCTTGACGATGGCCTGTCCGAGGCTTTTGACCAAGTGGCATACTGCGGCCCAAACCCATTGGAGATTGTACTCGGGCGCATTAACAGGTTTATCGAGAATCCCGAAAGGTACAAGGCCTTTTACTCGCCCGAAGCCTTACCAGTGCTCGCCAACGGCCTGAAAGAACTGCGGGACAACTCCCTAAGGCGAGACTGGTTTTCGACTTTTTTCCTCTCGTTTACGGGGCGGAGCATCCGTAAGGCGCTGATTCTGGCGCAGCATCTTGTAGACAACAGCGTCTACGATCTCTACGAGGCGGGGACAGGGCGGGGGAGCATCAAGCAGAGTGATGTGATGCGGGCATTAATGGTAGGCGCTAACGGCACCTTCTCGTGGAGCGAAGGAGGCCTGATCGACAATATCTTTCAAGTGCATGAGCATAATAAGGAGAGCTATCTGATTAAGATCAGGATATTGAAAATCCTATGCATAAGGGATGAGACCGGCTTAACGTTAAAAACCCTGCACTCCGTATTAAACGGATTTGGCTATGACGCGGAATTGATTAAGGACGCTTTGAACGAATTGATGCTCAAATCTAAGCGGATGATCTGGTCTGATGAAGTGCGACGGTTCGACTCTGTGGAGGACTTAACGCAACACAGCAACACCCACTTGTTTATAACAAACATAGGGAAAGGCTACGCGCAGAACCTGTATAAGATGCTGGATTACATACAGGAAGTAATGTTGGATACCATTGTAGACTCAGTCGACTTCGGCCACGACTGGGACTACGGGAAGATGGAGGATCGGCTGAAGCTTGTGTCACTCTTCTGTGCGATGCTTCTAGGGTTCGACGAGATCGAGGTTAAAAAATTCGTGAGCGAATATGGTAGGGAACAATACAAGCGCTTCCTGGGGAGCAGCAAGCTGATCTCAAACGAGATTCTTGAGGCGGTCGAGCGCAGGGTTGACTCCATTTTGCAGTTTGTCTCAGGGCATTCTCGCCGCGATCCTAGCGACTTGTTCTTAGATTTCATGAAAGACCACTCCAAGTTCTATCTCGACCGGAGGATAAGGGCGAGCCGGTTCGAGGCTGAGTATTTGGGAGATAAATAACTACGTGGCAGTAATCCTCCGAAAGCGGCGGCGGGGTCGCTAAATCAGCTTATGGGCAAAGGGAACGGGCGTCCACTTGGACGCCCGTTTTTTGTTGATGCCAACGATGAGCCGAGCAGGACTCGAACCTGCGACCCAGTGGTTAAAAGCCACTTGCTCTACCAACTGAGCTATCGGCCCCTTTGTGCGCTCATTGTACAGACGCCGGCCCGGCGCGGCAAGCGTGCCTTGTTCTTAGCCTGCGAGCCAGCCGGCAAGTTCAGAGTCGCGGACGATGATGGTCTGGTCGCGTTCGGGGCCGGTGGAGACGAGACCGATCTTGACGCCGATGGCGCGGGAGAGGAATTCGACGTAGGCGCGGGCGTTGGGGGGCAGGGCGTCCAGGTCGGTCGTGCCGACGGTTGTGGCCTTCCAGCCGGGGAGCGTCTCGTAGACGGGTTCGATGCGGCGGAGTTCGGCGGCGACGGCGGGGAACGTCGCAAGGTCGCGCCCGTCAAGTTTGTAACCGACGCAGACTTTGATCTCGTCGAGCGCGTCGAGCACGTCGAGCTTCGTCAGGGCGACGGAACTGAAGCCGTTGAGTTCGGCGGCGTAGCGGGTGGCGAAGGCGTCGAACCAGCCGCAGCGGCGGGGCCGGCCCGTGGACGCGCCGTATTCGCGCCCGCGCTCGCGGATGAGTTGACCGAGTTCCGCCTCGCCTTCCAGCATCTCGGTCGGGAAGGGGCCTTCGCCCACGCGCGTCGTGTAGGTGCGGACGATGCCGAGCACGCCGGTGATGCGGTGCGGCGCAAGCCCAGTGCCGATGCTTGCCCCGCCGGCCGTCGTGCTCGAAGAGGTGACGAACGGGTACGTGCCGTGATCCACGTCGAGCAGGGTGGCCTGCGCGCCTTCGATGAGGATGGAGCGGCCGTCGGTGGCGGCGCGGTTCATGTAGTGCATCGTGTCGGCGATGAAGGGCGCGAGGCGTTCGGCGAGCGGCGCGACCTGGTCGAAGACTTCGGCGGCCTTGAGCGGCTGGCCGCCGTAAGCCTCGATGACGCGGTTGGCGTCTTCCAGGTTGCGCTCGATGCGCGCGCGCAGGACTTCGGGCACGAGGGCGTCGGCGACGCGGATGCCGCGCCTGCCCGCCTTGTCCTCGTAGGCCGGCCCGATGCCGCGCAGGGTCGTGCCGACTTTTTCGTTGCCGAGCCGCTCCTCGCTGGTGTGGTCGAGCGCGCGGTGGTAGGGCAGGATCAGGTGGGCGCGCGAACTGACGAGTACGCGGTCGGGCGTGACCGTGATGCCCTGCGCGGCGAGCCGGTCGGCCTCTTCGAAGAACGCCTTCGGCTCGATCACCATGCCGTTGCCGAGCACACAGGTCTTGCCCTGGTGGATGATGCCTGAAGGCAGCAGGTGCAGGACGAACGACTGTGCGCCGACTTGAACGGAGTGGCCGGCGTTGTGCCCGCCCTGATAGCGCGCCACCACGTCGAAGCGCTCCGCGAGCAGGTCAACGATCTTGCCCTTGCCCTCGTCGCCCCACTGCGCGCCAATGACCACGATGACTTTAGACATAAAAGCAGTGACGAGTGACGAGTGACAAGTGACGAGTAAGAACAAGTCTAAAACTTGTCACTCGTCACTTGTCACTCGTCACTGCCTTTCTCAGCTTGCCTTGCCCAGCTTGATCGGCTTTTCGATGAAGTAGAAGCTGCACGAGCCGCGCACTTCCCGGAGGTCGCGCTTGTCGATGGGGAAGTAGCGGCAGGCGTTGGGGCGGTCTTCGTAGATGCTGCACGTGCCCGTGCCGTCCTCCTCTTTCTTGAGGAAGGGGCACTTGTAGAGGATTTCGCAGCACGCGCCGCAGCGGTTGCACTCGCCGCGCCGGAGCGCGAGCGCCTCGATGACTTCCTGTTTGCGCAGGTTGGTGCGCAGGAAGCGGCGCAGCTTGCCTTGCGCCTGCCGCGCGCGGAAGCGCCCCTCTTCGACGGCGCGCAGGCGCTTCGCCGCCGTCAGGCGCTCTTCCAGCGTGCGGCGCTTGCTCTGCAACGAGCGGATGTTGTCGAGTGGTTTCATCGGCACGTCTCGCTGGCCCGAGCGCGCGCCGCCAACCACACGCGGCGCGGCGCCTTGTCCGGCCGGCCGGCGGTTAAGCCTTGGCCGCGCCGCTGCTGGCGTTGACGTGCTTATCAATCATGCGCGAGATCGCTTCCTTCGAGGTCGCGCCGACGATCCGCTCCTCCTCTTTGCCGCCCTTGAACAGGATGAGCGTGGGGATGCCCTTGATGCCGTACTTCTGCGACACCGTGGGGTTGTCGTCTACGTTCAGCTTGACGACCTGCGCCTGCCCCGCGTACTTCTCGGCGACCGCGTCCACCGTCGGCGCGAGCATGCGGCACGGCGCGCACCACGCCGCCCAGAAGTCCACGAGCACGGGGCGGTCGGACTTGAGCACGTCCGTTTCGAAGCTGCTGTCGCTCACGTCGTTGACATATTCACTCATACCCGTTCTCTCCTTCACTAAGTTCGCGCGACCAACTGGTAAAGCTCCACGTACTTGCGCGCCGCCGCCTGCCAGGAGTTGTCCGCGCGCATGCCGTTCACCTGAATCCTGCGCCAGATTTCCGGCTCGGCGTAGCAATAGAGCGCCTCGTAAATGCTGCCCAGCAGCGCGTCCGCCGAATAAGCCTGAAACTTGAAGCCGTTGCCCGTGCCGCGCGCGCGGTCGAAGTTCTCGACCGTGTCGTCGAGGCCCCCCGTCGCGCGCACGACCGGCACAGTGCCGTAGCGCATCGAGTACATCTGATTCAACCCGCACGGCTCGTAGAGCGACGGCATCAGGAAGATGTCCGCGCCCGCCTCGATCTGGTGCGCCAGGGCTTCGCCCGCGTAGCCTTTGTAGATGCCGACGCGGTGCGGCGCGTGGTCGCGGAGCGCCTGCAAAAAGTCTTCGTACTGCTGCGCGCCCGCGCCGAGCGCGACGAAGAACGCGCCGGTTTCAAGCACGCGGCCCGCGACCTGCTGAATCAGGTCGTAGCCCTTCTGCGCCACGAGCCGCGAGATGATCGCAATGACGGGGCGCTCCAAATCTTCCGGCAGGCTGAAGCGGCGCAGCAGGTCGCGCTTGCATTCGAGCTTGCCCGCCAGGTCTTCCGCCGTGAAGTGCGCGGCGATATGCGGGTCGGTCGCCGGATTCCACACATCGTAGTCCACGCCGTTCGTTATGCCCACGAGCCGGTCGCGGCGCATGCGCAACAGCCAGTCGAGACCGTACCCCTGCTCGCGCGTCTGAATCTCGTAGGCGTAGCGGCGGCTGACGGTCGAGAGCATGTCCGCCAGCATCAAGCCCGCCTTCAGGGCCGACGCCGCGCCCTCTGCCAGAAAGGCGTCGTGCACCTCGCCGTAGGCGAAGCCGAGCGCGGCGAGCGAGCCGGGATCGAATGCGCCCTGGTACGCGAGATTATGAATGGAAAAGAGCGTGCGCGTGCGCGCGTAGTAGGCGTCGCCGCCGCCGCCGCGCCGCGCCTTCAACTCCGCCATCGCGAAGCCCGAAGGCCAGTCGTTGCCGTGCACCACGTCGGGCGGCGCCCCCAGGCGGCGCAAGAGCGCGAGCGCCGCGCGGCAGAAGAAGGCGAACCGCTCGTGGTCGTCGCGGAAGCCGTAGACGCTCGGACGCGCGAAATACTCCGGCGCGTCGATCAGGAAGGTCGGAGCGCCAATAGCTTCGCTGTACCAGACGGCGGCGCGGCGCGTGCCGCCCATCCACTCCACCGCCAGATCGTCAAAGAGCCGTTCGCGCAGCAGCCCGCGATCCGTCTGCTCGTAGAGCGGGAGCACGAGGCTCGCGTCCACGTCGCCCACCGCCCGCAGCGCCTTCGGGAGCGCGCTCGCCACGTCGCCCAGGCCGCCGGTCTTGGCGAACGGCACAGCCTCAGACGTGAGTATCGCGACGCGCAAGACTCTTCACCCGACACCCGCTTCCGAGGGGCGTGCCGACGAGCAACCTAAACTGCACAGCATGGGGAAGCCATACTATGCCGAGTGGCGGCGGCGTTGTCAACTGAAAAGCCGTGACGGGTGACGGGTGACAGATGACAGGAAAAAAGGTTTTCTCTTGTCACCCGTCACCCGTCACCCGTCACGGCTTTTAGCTCTGCATCGAGGCCAGGAATTCGGCGTTCGACTTGGTCTTGCCGAGGCGTTCGAGGACGACCTCCATCTGCTCGACGGGCGAGAGCGGGTTCAAGACCCGGCGCATGACCCAGATGCGCGCGAGGTCTTCCTTGCTGATGAGCAACTCCTCTTTGCGCGTCCCCGACCGCTGGATGTCTATGGCCGGGAAGAGCCGCTTGTCTATGAGGCGACGGTCGAGGTGGATTTCGCAGTTGCCCGTGCCCTTGAACTCCTCGAAGATCACGTCGTCCATGCGCGAGCCGGTGTCGATGAGCGCGGTGGAGATGATCGTCAGGCTGCCGCCCTCCTCGATGTTGCGCGCCGCGCCGAAGAACCGTTTCGGCCGCTGCAAGGCGTTCGCGTCAATACCGCCGGACAGAATCTTGCCCGACGGCGGCACGACCGCGTTGTGCGCACGCGCGAGGCGCGTCAAGCTGTCGAGCAGGATGACCACGTCGCGCTTGTGCTCGACGAGGCGCTTGGCCTTCTCAATTACCATGTCGGCGACCTGCACGTGGCGCGTCGGCGGCTCGTCAAACGTGGACGAGATGACTTCGCCGTTCACGCTGCGCTGCATGTCCGTCACCTCTTCCGGGCGCTCGTCAATCAGGAGCACGATGAGCGTGACTTCCGGGTGGTTCTGCGTGATCGAGTTGGCGATGGCTTGCAGCATCATCGTCTTGCCGGTGCGCGGCGGCGCGACGATCAGGCAGCGCTGCCCCTTGCCGATGGGCGTGACGAGGTCTATCACGCGCGGGACGAGATTCTCCGGCTGCGTCTCCATCATCAGCCGCTCGTCCGGGTAGAGCGGCGTCAGGTTGTCGAAGAAGACTTTTTCGCGCGCCTGATCGGGCGCTTCAAAGTTGATCGCCTCGACCTTGATGAGCGCGAAATAACGCTCGCCCTCCTTGGGCGGGCGAATCTGGCCAGAGACGGTGTCGCCGGTGCGCAGGTCGAACTTACGAATCTGCGACGGGCTGACGTAGATGTCGTCTGGGCCAGGCAAGTAGTTGTATTCGGGCGCGCGCAGGAAGCCGAAGCCGTCGGGCAGGGTTTCCAGCACGCCCTCCGAGAAGATCAAGCCGCTCTTCTCGGTCTGCGCGGCGAGGACTTTGAAGATCAACTCCTGCTTGCGCATGCCGGTCGCGCCGGGCACGTCCAAATCCTTCGCGATCTGCGTCAGCTTGGAGATGGACATGTCCTTGAGCGTCCCCAGGTTGAACGCCTCGCCGGACGATTCAAGGAAATCGCGCTCGTCCGTCGTCTCGGGCGGCGCTTCGACGGCGGCGGCCGAGGCGGTGCGCTTACCGTTCGCGCCATCGCCCGCGCCGTTGGCGCTCGTGGCGCTGCTACTTGTGCGTGTGCGTGTTGTACGTTGTGACATTTCTTTCTCTTCTCTTCAGGCGAGCGCGGGCACTCTCTCCCAGCGGGGGCCGGCGCTTCGGTTCTAGCCACGAGTTGTGTCCAACTCGTGTCGTGTTACTGTCAATGCGATTGAATTGCGAGTAATCAATCGGATGAATGTTGATGATTACGGGATTTAATGCCCTGGGTGCGCAAAAAGCGCAGGCGGGCAGTAGTAGTGCAAGTCCAGCGATTGAGTTGCGAGGGGATTCCGCGCGGCCACCCACCAGGCCGCGCCGGCTTTTGAACTCACTAACTGTTACGCGGGATTGATCAGCGTCCTGTTGGATGCTCGCGCCTGCCCGCGCGTCGCCTGCTGAAAGCGCGTAAATTTCAAAAGGGGGCTTGTGAGACAGCCAAAGCCGCTGTGATCGCGCGCCAGACGCGCTCGCGGCCCAACCCGGTCGGGGCGGAGTACGCGACGACCTCACTCACTTGACCGGCGGGCGCGCTCAGGGTCTCGGCGATGCGCCCGACGTGCCGCCGCAGCTCGTTCCGCGAGAGCTTGTCGGCCTTCGTGGCCACAATCAGGTGCGGCCGGGCATGAGCGATCAGCCACTCATGCAACTGCACGTCCAATTTTGTGGGATCGTGACGCGAATCTACGACATGAATTGATAACACAAGGTCGCCACGCTTGGCAAGGTAGCCGGTCACAATTTCGCCCCACGACCGGCGGATCGCTTCGGGCACGCGCGCGTACCCGTAACCCGGCAGATCGACGAACCGGAAGCGCCCGTTAATCGAAAAGAAGTTCAGCGCCTGCGTCCGCCCCGGCGTCGAGGACGTGCGCGCCAGACCTTTGACGCCGAGCAGGGAATTGATCAAGCTCGACTTCCCTACATTCGACCGCCCCAGGAAAGCCACCTCCGGCACGCCGCCCCCGGGCCACTGCGCCTCGTTGAACGCGCTCTTGACGAACTCGGCGCTCGAAACTTTCATAAAGCAGTGACGAGTGACGAGTGACAAGTGACGAGCAAGACGGTTTTAACTCGCCACTTGTCACTTGTCACTCGTCACTGCTTTTTACGCCTTCGCCTCCTGCGCCTTCTCGCGCTCGGCGCGCAACGCGGCGAAGCGCCGACTGCGCTCGCGCAGGGTGGCGAGGCGTTGCTCGGCATCGGGCCGGCTCATGCAAAGTTTTTCGAGGTGGTGGAACGAGTTCGGGTCGAACTGCGCGCGTATCTCGTTGAGGAACGGCTGGAACTTGGCGAAGACGAACATGTGCTCGCCGTTGGCGTCGTTGAACATCTCCTCGTCAATCGCGCCGTGGTTGACGAGCGAGGCGGCCATCTCCCAGTAAGAAGTGACCTGGCGGAAGTAGGCGCTGTCGGCGCTCGTCACGGCGGCGACGATGTCGTCGAGGCTGTCGGGGTTGAACGTCAGCATCCAGTTGCGCGCCTTGCGCATCGTCTCTTCACGCCGCAGATCGTAGAGTTTGAGGATCAGATCGGCGTCCCTCTGCTTGCTTTTGCTCATGTCTCCTGCTCCTTATAAAGCGCGCCGCTGCCTGGCGTTCGGCAAGGCAGACGGGCGCGCGCGTCAAGATTGTCCCGCGGGATGAATTGCTGAGATGTCAGTCCGCGGCTGGCGTGCGGACAGATTAGCACAGAGTGCGCGGAGAACACAGAGAAAGGTCTCTGTGTCCTCTGTGCCTCCGTGTTCTCTGTGTTGAACTAATCCGTGCGGTTGAAGCCGACGGGGAATAGTCTTAATCGGCCATCGTCGGCGTGCCTTGCGCGGGGGGCGGCGTCCAGATGGGCGGCTGCGGCGTGGTTGCGTCCTCGGCCGCCGCGCCGTCGGTCGGGCATGCTTCTTCCAGCCCGTGCGCGAGCACCTCGTCAATCGTCTCGACGAGGCGTATGTCGAGCGCGTCGCGCACCTCCGCGGGCACTTCCGTCAAATCCTTCTCGTTGTCCTTCGGTAGAATCAGCGTGGTCACGCCGAGCCGGTGCGCCGCGAGCAGTTTCTCCTTGATGCCGCCGACGGGCAGCACGCGCCCGCGCAGAGTGATCTCGCCCGTCATCGCCACCTCTTTGCGCACGGGCACGCGCATCAGGGCGGACGCCATCGCGGTGGCGAGCGTCACGCCGGCCGAGGGGCCGTCCTTCGGAATCGCGCCTTCGGGGATATGCACGTGCAGGTCGCGCTTGCGTATGTGGTTGAGACTCATGCCGAGCCGTTCGGCGCGCGCCTTGATGCAGGTCAGGGCGGCGGCGGCCGACTCCTGCATGACTTCGCCGAGCTTGCCGGTCAGTTGCACCTGCCCGCGCCCGTTCGTCAGCGTCGCCTCGATCTGCAACACCTCGCCGCCGACCTCCGTCCAGGCGAGGCCGAGCGCCAGCCCGATCTCGCTCTCGGCGGCGGCCTTCTGCTGCCGGAATTTCACCGGCCCCAACATCTCGCGCACGCGCTCGGCCGTGACGATCTCTTTGAAGCCCTCGCCGGCCTGCGCGCCCACGAGCTTGCGCGCGACCTTGCGGCAGCACGAGCCGATCTCGCGCTCGCAGTTGCGCACGCCCGCCTCGCGCGTGTAGGAGCGGATGATTTCAAGTATGCCGTCGTCGGTGAACTCGACCTGCTCGACCGACAGTCCGCTGCCCTCGGCCTGCTTCGGCACGAGGTGGCGCTTGGCTATCTCCAATTTCTCGCGCTCGGTGTAGCCGGACAGGCGCAGGATTTCGAGCCGGTCTTGCAGCGCGGGCGGGATCGTGTGCAACACGTTCGCCGTGGCGATGAAGAAGACCTTCGAGAGATCGTATTCAACGTCGAGGTAGTGATCCTGGAACGTGTTGTTCTGCTCCGGGTCGAGCACTTCGAGGAGCGCGGCGGACGGGTCGCCGCGAAAATCCGCGCCGAGCTTGTCCACTTCGTCGAGCAGGATGAGCGGGTTGATCGTGCCCGCCTTCTTCATCATCTGGATGATCTGGCCGGGCAGCGCGCCGATGTAGGTGCGGCGGTGGCCGCGTATCTCTGCCTCGTCGCGCACGCCGCCTAAGCTGAGGCGGACGAACTTGCGCCCCGTCGCGCGGGCGATTGACTTACCCAGACTCGTCTTGCCGACGCCCGGCGGCCCGACGAAGCAGAGGATCGAGCCTTTCGGGTTCTTGACCAGTTGTCTAACGGCCAGGTGCTCAAGAATGCGCTCCTTGATCTTCTCCAAGCCGTAGTGATCGTCGTGCAAGACCTCTTCGGCCTTCTTCAGGTCTTTGATCTCTTTCGACTTCTGCTTCCACGGCACGCTCAACAGCCAGTCGATGTAGGTGCGCGAGACCGTGCCCTCGGCCGACATCGGCGGCATGGCTTCGAGACGGTGGAGTTCTTGCAGCGCCTTCTCCTTTGCCTCGTCGGTCATGCCCGCCTCTTCGATCTTCTTGCGCAGGTCTTCCATCTCGGCCTTCTCGTCCTTGCGGCCGAGTTCCTTGTGGATGGCCTTGATCTGCTCGTTCAGGTAGTACTCTTTCTGCGCCTTCTCCATCTGCCGCTTGACGCGCGCCTGAATAGAGCGATCAAGCTGCCGCTTCTCGACTTCCGTCTCAAGGATTTCGATCAGGCGTTGCAGCCGGCCGTGCAGCGAGAAGATTTCCAACAGTCCCTGTTTGTCTTCGACCGAGATGCGCAACTGCGAGGCGAGCGCGTCCGCCAGGTGCGACGGGTCTTGGTTGCGGAGCGCGGTCTGCAAGGCGTCGGTCTGCGCCTCGGGCGCGAGCCGCATGTGCTGCTCGACCAACTGCGCGATGCGTTGCGTGAGCGCCTCGACGCGCTGGCCGGCTTCGGGCGCGGTCGGCGCGCGCCTGACGGTCGCGGTGAACGCGCCGTTGTCGTTGTCCACGCGGATCGTCGTCGCGCGCTCGCGCCCCTCGACGACGACCTTGATCTGCCCGTTCTCCTGTTTGGTCGCTTGCAGGATGCGCGCGATTGTGCCGACGCCGTAAATCTGCGTGGGCGCGGGGTCGTCAATCGAGGCGTCGTGCTGCGTGGCGAGGAAGATGGTGCGGTCGGACTGCAACGCCTGTTCGAGCGCGCGGATCGAGCCGGGGCGACCAATCTTGAACGCGACCTTCGTGAACGGGAAGATGACGACATCGCGGATCGGCACCATCGGCAGGCGCGTGATGTCCGCTGGGGTATGATCAGAATATTCTTCCATGACGCTTGCTGACCGCTTTCCTCTTTAGAAACTGCGACCGGGGCGACCACCCGCCCCGTCCCTCAGACACTTTAGATTCTAGACGATTTCAAAGGAACGCGCCACTAGGGTAGGGATGAGGGATGAAGGACGAGGGATGAACTGAGAAAATGAAGGGACGAGGATTTATTCATCCCTCATCCCTCCGCCCTCATCCCTTGTTATGCCGCGGCGTCGTCCACGCCGGTGAGGGCTTCGCCGGGCATGGCGCGGCGGCGCTCGACCATCTCGCTGGTGATGACGAACTCTTTCGTGCGCTTCTGCGAGGGCAGGGTGTACATGGCGTCGAGCAGTAGCTCTTCCATGATCATCATCAGGCCGCGCGCGCCGACCTTGCGCTCAACCGCCTGCCGGGCGATGGCTTTCAGGGCGTCGTCCGTGAAGCGCAGGCGCACGCTGTCGAACTCGAACTTCTTCTGATACTGCTTGACGAGCGCGTTCTTCGGCTCGGTGAGGATGCGCATCAGCGCCGCCTCGTCCAACTCGTGCAGGACGCCGGTGACGGGCAGTCGCCCGACGAATTCGGGGATCAGCCCGTAGCGCACCAGGTCTTCCGGCTGCGTCGCGGCGATGGCGTCGGCGTAGCGCGTGGCGCTGCCTTTCACGTCGGCGCGGAAGCCGAACGACTTGTTGCGCATGCGCCGCTCGACAACTTTTTCGAGACCGACGAACGCGCCGCCGCAGATGAAGAGGATGTTGGTCGTGTCAACGGGGAAGAACTCCTGGTGCGGGTGCTTGCGCCCGCCCTGCGGCGGGACGTTGGCGACCGTGCCTTCGAGAATCTTCAAGAGCGCCTGCTGCACGCCCTCGCCCGACACGTCGCGCGTGATCGAGGGGTTCTCGTCCTTGCGGCAAATCTTGTCAACTTCGTCTATGTAGATGATGCCCTGCTGCGCGCGCTCCACGTCGCCGTTCGCCGCCTGCAACAGCTTCAGGATGATGTTCTCCACGTCCTCGCCGACGTAGCCGGCTTCCGTGAGCGTCGTCGCGTCCACGATGGTGAAGGGGACGGAGAGCATGCGCGCGAGCGTCTGCGCCAGCAAGGTCTTCCCCGTGCCGGTCGGGCCGATGAGCAGGATGTTCGACTTCTGAATCTCCACGTCGGAGCGCCGCCGCGCAAGCTCGATGCGCTTGTAGTGCTGGTAGACGGCGACGGCGAGCCGCTTCTTCGTCTCCTCCTGCCCGATGACGTACTCGTCGAGGAAGGATTTGATCTCGGCGGGCTTGGGCAGGGGCGGGCGCGAGGCCACGGCTTCGGCCTGCTGGTCGTCCGTGATGATCTCATTGCAGATGTCAATGCACTCGTTGCAGATGTAAACGGTGGGGCCGGCAATGAGCTTCTTCACCTCGTTCTGCGACTTGCCGCAGAACGAACAGCGCAACGTGTCATCGTTTCGGCGTACTGGCATAAGCTTTCAGGGACTCCGGGGTCTTAAGTCCTTCGGGTTCGGCTCAGCTTGTCAAAGCTTGACGGACAGGACGGGCGGGCGCGCTTGAGGGTGAAACACCTGGGAGCGACCCTCAAGGCGCTGTCCACGGAAAACTACTATAGCATGAAAAGGCGCGGGCGTGGTGAGTGGCCGTGCGCGCCCGCGCGGTCTGGGTGGTCGCCCCGCGCCTACTCGCGGTGCACGATCACTTCGTCAATCAGGCCGTATTCCTTCGCCTGCATCGCGGACATGATGCGGTCGCGCTCCACGTCGCGCTCGATGATATCGTAGTCCTGGCCCGTGTGCTTGGCGAGGATGTTCGAGGTCAACTCGCGCATGCGGATGATCTCTTCGGCCTGGATGCGGATGTCGGTCGCCTGCCCCTGCGCGCCGCCCGACGGCTGGTGGATGAGGATGCGCGAGTTCGGCAGCGAGAAGCGCTTGCCCTTCGCGCCCGCCGCCAGCAGCAGTGCCGCCATCGAGGCACACTGCCCGACGCAGATCGTGGTCACGTCGGGGCGGATGAACTGCATCGTGTCGTAGATGGCCATGCCGGCCGTGATCGAGCCGCCGGGCGAGTTGATGTAGAGGTTGATGTCCTTCTCCGGGTCTTCGGCTTCGAGGAAGAGCAGTTGCGCCACGATCAGGTTCGAGATCATGTCGTCAATCGGCGTGCCGATGAAGATGATGTTGTCTTTCAGCAGGCGCGAGTAGATGTCGAACGCGCGCTCGCCGCGCGAAGTCTGCTCGACCACCATCGGGACTAATGCCATAACTTATAACTCCGGGCTTGCTGGCTATGATCTCACATTTGAAATTTCAAATCTGAGGTCGGCTGTTAACCCTGTTCCGTCTCGCTGCCAGCGGCGGCGCTCGCCTGTTGCTCGTCCGGCGCAGCATCGCTCGCTTGCGCCACAGCATCGGCGGTTGTTTCGGCTTGCGCGCTCTCCGCTTCCGCCGGCTCGTCTTCGCGCCACTCTTCGTCTTTGATCTTGGCCGCTGCGACGAGCAGATCGAGCGCCTTGCGGTGGCGCAATCTGTCGGCGATGCTACGTTCGCCCCCCTGCTTTGTCAAGGCAGCACGCACCTGCTCTTCCGACTGCCGCGACGCCAGCGCGATGCGCACGATCTCCTGCTCGATCTCCTCATCGGAGACTTCCACCTGCTCGGCGTCAGCGATGCGCTCCAACAGGATCGAGCCGCGCAAATCCTCGGTCGCTTGGCCCAGGAAAACGTTCTGCATGTTGTCCCAACTGATCTCAGGGCTGCGCGGGTCTATGCCGTGCTGCATCATGTCGCGCACGGTTGACTCCATCAGCCGCCGCGCCTGGCTCTTGACCAGCGATTCGGGCACTTCAAACTGGTGCGCCGCGATGAGCTTCCGCATCAACTCGTCGCGCACCTTGTTGTCCGCCTCGTACTTCGCGCGCAGCTCCATGTCCTGCCTGAGCTTCGCGCGCAGATCAGCGAGCGACTCGAACTCTTCGCCGAGACTGCGCGCCCACTCGTCGTCCAACTCCGGCAACTCCTTGCGCCGGACGGCCGTCACGGTCGCCGTGTATTCGATCTCTTTCCCCGCCAGCCCCTGCGACGAAAAATCCTCCGGGTACTTGACGCGAAACGTCTTCACGTCGTCCACCTGCACGCCCGTCAGGTTCTCGGTGAACTCCGACACGACGCCCTCGCCGCCCAAGACCACGTCCACCGCCTCCACGTTGATGTCGTCCGGCTCCTGCGGCGCGATGTACTTGCCGAGGAAATCAACCGTCACCGTGTCGCCCAACTCCGCACCGCGATCCTCGACCGGCAGCAGCGACGCGGACGACTCGCGCAACTGCGCGATCCACTCGTCCACCGTCTCGTCCGTCACGGGGCGCACGCGCCGCGCCGCCTCGACGCCCTTGTACTCGCCCAACTCGATCTCCGGCAGCACTTCGACGTGCGCGTGCAGCGCAATCGGCTGCTCGCCGAGCTTGTCCAGCCCCTCGTTGTTGTCGAGGTGTATGTCCGGCTCGCCGATCACGTTCAGGTCACGCTCGACAATTGCGTCCTGTAGCGCCCGCGGCACAAGGTTCTGCACGACCTCGCCGCGAATCTCATTCTTGAACCGCGCGCGCACGACCGACCGCGGCGCGTGCCCTTTGCGGAAGCCCGGCACGTTCGCCAGCGCCGCGTAGCGGTCGCTCACGCGGTCGTACTCCGCGCGCACGGCGTCAGCGTCAATCTCGATCTTCAACTCCTTGCGCGTCGGCGAATGATCAACCAACTCTGTCTTCATAAATCGAAACGCCCGCCGGACAACTCACACACAGAGCCGGACGGGCATCCTTCCTGTCATTAAGAATGTGCCACTACACGATCAGCCATCATTTGAAACTTCAATGCGAAAGGGGGGACTCGAACCCCCACGCCTTGCGGCACCAGATCCTAAGTCTGGCGCGTCTGCCAGTTCCGCCACTTTCGCGCGCCTGCCGCACATGCACTAGCGGCAGTCAGCAGCCTGCTGCGTGAAGCGATAAATTAAAGGATTGATATACGAAAGTCTAGCGTGCGCACTGTTCGTTAGTGGCTCACATTGGCTTGAGCAAGGGGCAGGCGGCACTCACCACAGAGGCACAGAGCGCACGGAGGGAGCACAGGGGCCGGCTGCCATTCAACCCTCTGTGCTGCCTCCGTGGCCTCTGTGGTGAACCTACTGTGCTATTCACTCAAGCTAAACTGCACCACTGCCCACCGTTCACTCGTTTACCGCCTGATGCAACGAGCGCCAAGAGTCGTGCAGCAGACTATCTATGCGTGCCCAGTCGGCTTCCGAGACGCCGCCGGTGGCGGCCGTGTCGTCGCGGATGGTCATGGCTTCGGCGCGCAGGCGCGCGTGCTCGGCGAGGGCGTCGGCGGGGACTTGGTAGACTTCGGCGGCCGTCGCGGCCAGGGCGTCGGCGAGATCGCCGGGCCGGTGTTGCTTGCGCTCGCGGTGGACGATCCACCATTCGAGTTCGAGTTGCGCCGCGCGTTGTGGATCGAAGGGCACGTCGCTCGCGCGCCGGATGGCCTCGTAGAAGGCGACGAGATCGGGCAGCGCGCGCTCGTAATCCGCGCGCCCGTGCCCGTCTTTGAAAACGAACGCCGCGCGGGCGGCGTGGTAGGCGACGCGCTGCGACTGCCAGAAGGGGAAGCGATACTGCGTGCGCAGCAGTTCGCTCAGTTGGATGAAGAGGCGCACGCGGCGGCGGTCGTAGTAAGAACGCCACATCGCCGTTTCGAGCCGCGCCACCTCATCGGCGTCGAAGCGGCGTATCTCGGTCGCGTGCGCGCGGCCAAGGTCGAGCGCGATCCACGCCGACAGACAGACGGCGACGACCAGCAGGACGAGGAGCAGTCTGGTTGCGAGACGCACGAGTTTGCTTGGGCGTGTCATAGCGATTGCTTCAGTCGGCGCTGCCGCGTGCTTGCAAATATCTCCCGGCCCGCTACACTCAACATTAAATCATAACACCGTCGCGGGCGCGCAAGGAGGGGGGCGTTGGCCAAGCTTACTTATCTCGGACTGCCGAACTGTTACCGGCTGGGGAACGACACGGTCGAGGTCGTCGTCACGACCGACGTGGGGCCGCGCGTCGTCCGCTACGCGCGCCACGGCGCGGAGAACGTGCTCGGTGAAGTGCCCGGCGTGGTGCTGACGACGGCGCTCGGCGATTGGCGGCCCGTCGGCGGGCACAGGCTGTGGGCCGCGCCCGAAGCCATGCCGCGCTCCTACGCGCCCGACAACGCTCCGCTGGAGTACACGACCGACGGCGAGCGCGCCATCCACCTGATCGCGCCCGTCGAAGCGCAGGTCGGCATACAGAAAGAGATGATCGTCACGCTCGACGCGGCGGGCGGCGGCGTCACCGTCGAGCAGCGCATCACGAACCGCAACCTGTGGGCGGTCGAGTTGGCGCTGTGGGGCATCACGATCTTGCGCGGCGGCGGCGAGGTCATCATCCCGCAAGAGCCTTTCCGCACGTGGAGTCAGGAACTGCTGCCCGCGCGCCCGCTCGTCCTCTGGCACTACACGGACATGGCGGACGCGCGCTTCACGTTCGGATCGAAGTACCTGCGCCTGCGCACGGACGCCAGCGCCGAGAGTCCGCAGAAGATCGGCGTGCTCTGCAAACGCGGCTGGGCCGCTTACCGGCTGGCCGATCAACTCTACGTCAAGCAGTTCGACTACGAAGCGGGCGCGACCTACCCCGATTACGGTTGCAACGTCGAGACCTACACGGCCGGCAACTACGTCGAACTCGAATCGCTCTCACCGCTGCGCCGCCTCGCGCCCGGCGCGACCGCCACGCACACCGAGCACTGGCAACTCTTCGCCAACGTTGACACAGGTCAGACTGAAGACGGCTTGCACCAAGCCATCGCGCCGCTGATAGAAAGGGATGAGAGATGAACATGGGCTGTTCATCCCTCATCCTTCATCCTTGCTCTTTACGATGCGCCGAAGCGTTGCCGGTATCCGGCTGAGTTGACGAAGCCGTTGACCATCGTGCGGAAGTCGCCGGGGTGCGTGTTCAGGTAGTTGAGCCAGGCGTTGAAGCCGCCCGCCTCGGGGTTGCGCCGGAGGTAGCCGAAATATTCGGCGAGCACGAAGGCGCGGTTGAACATGGCCGTGTCGTTCACAAAGCGCGGGTTCTCGACGAAATCTTGCAGCACCTGCGCGCGCGTCTTGATCCCACCGTTCAGATCGCTGACTGCCTGATCGCGCGTCGCGGTTGGGAAAGAGACGCCGGTGTTGGCGATCAACCTGTCCACGTACTGCGCGTTGGTCAGCGCGTCGAGCGTCGTGCGGAACTCGTTGCGCTGCGCGAAGGCGGCGGCGCGCGTCAGGGGGGAATTGTTCGTTAAAGGGACGCGGGGAGGGAGACAGAGGACTCTATAGACCGCAACGCGGATCGTGTCAAGTTTTTTGGGCGGGGCGGGCGAATTGAAAAACCAGAGTCGCCGCGCTATCTGTGCGCGGCGACTCTGAAGTGGCAATAGAGATGGCGTAAGCTTTTACGGCTGCCCGAACCGCAACCGATACTCCTGCGAGTTCATAAAGCCGTTGACCATGGTGCGGAAGTCGTCCGGGTGCGCCGTCAGGTAGTTGAGCCAGGCGTTGTAGCCAGGCGTGTCCGGCGTGCGCCGCAGGTAGCCGTAGTACTGCATGCCGACGAACGCGCCGTTGAACTCGCGCGCGTCCACCTCGCGGCTCTGCACAATCGCGCGTAAGACCTGTGCGCGGGTGAGCGTGCCGGCGGCGAGGCGGGCGGTCAGATCGCTCTGCGTGAGCGTGACGAACGTTGCGCCGTCGGGGGCGGCCGGGTCGGGCGTCGTAATGGCGGTCACCTGGTAGCGCGCGAGTAGCGTCTGGACGTACTGCGCGTCGCTAATGGTGTTCGGGTAAAGCGCGACGAACTCGGGGCGCTCGACCCACGCGTCGGTGAAGGCGGCCTTCTTGGCGAAGACCTCCGCGCCGGTGCGGCCCGTGACGGTGCGCATGTCCGGGATGATCTGGTCGTAGGTCGGCAGGCGGCCCAGGCTGACCTTGTAGAAGAGATAGACGAAGTAGCCCTTCAACTGGAACTCCTGCGAGCCGAAGAAGGACTGCGAGACGAGGATGCGATCACAAGCCGCCGAGGGCGCGGCCGGATCGACGTTGTTCACGTCGGGGCAGCCGTTCAGCACGTTCAGCCAGGCGTTGAAGCCGGGCGCGTCCGGCTCGCGCGAGAGGAAATCAAGGTACTGCTGCCGGACGAAGAAGGCGCTGTTGAAGACCGGGTTCGAGTTGGCCGCCGCGTCGTTGTCCGTGATGGTGAGCGTGGCGCTGCTCTGCGGGCCGAGCGTGACGCCGGCCGGGTCGCTCAGCCGCAGCGTGACGGTCTCGTTGCCTTCCGGGTGCGCGTCGTCAATCAGCGGCACGCTGATCGTCTTCTGCGTCTCGCCGGGCGCGAACTGCAAGGTGTCCACGGTGGTCGCGTAATCGCAGCGCGCAAAGGCCACGCCGGGCAGCGTCGCCTGATCGTCGCAGCGCACCGCGGCGGTGTTGTCCGCCGTGAAATAGCCGACGCTCGCCGCCGTTGAAAGATCGCCCGTGCGCGTGACGGTGAGGACGGCGCGCACATCGTTCTCGGCGAACGTGTAGCTCGCGGCGTTGAACTGCACCGTGCTCGGTGCGACGAAGTTGGCGATCAGGTCGCCGCCCGCCACGCCCGTGAAACTCTGGCTCGCGGGCGCGAACGTGTAGCCGGCGAGCGCGGGCGCGACGGTGTACGCGCCGCCCGCCAGGTTCGTGAAGGCGTAGCGGCCGTCCGCGCCGGTCTGCGCCGTCAGGCTGCCGCCGGGGCCGTCGATCTGGACGGTGACGCCGCCGATGGGCGTGCCGTTGACGGCCGTGACCTGACCGCTGACGTTGAGCGCGCCGGGCTGCGCGTCGCCGTCGAGCACGCCGTCCAGGTCGCGGTCTATGCCGAGGCGGCGGCCCGCGCCGAACGGCACGCCCGTGAAGGTCAACTCCGCGCCCGCGCCCGCGGCCTGAATGATCGCCGGGATGGTCGTCGGCTCTTCTCGACTGCGGTCGGACTGGAACGTCCCGGCCCCGGTGGTGGAGCGGTTGTAGAAAAAGCCGTGCGGCTGGCCGTTGAAGATGCCCTTGACGATCAGATCGCAGTTGCGGTTTTGCGCCTGACCGATGAGCAGGTTGACGCGGTCGAGGGCAGCCTGCGACGCCTTGTTGCCCGCGTTGAGCGTGACCTGCAAGCCGACGGCGGGCGCTGTGCCCGTGTCGAACGCGAGGACGAAGGCTTCCACGTCGCGCCGCTGCCCGTCGTTCTGGAAGGTGAAGACGGGGGAGTGGAGGAACGAGAAGAGCGAGTCGAAGTTGCCGTCGTGCGCGAAGCCGTAGCCGGCGAGTTGCTCGCCGAGCGCGCGCTGCAAGCCCGTCTTCTGGTACAGCCCGCGCAGTTGCGGCACTTTGAAGTCCTGCGATTCGGCCAGCGCCGCGGCCGGGATGATCAGACGGTTCGTGCCCGTGGTGTTGCCGAGTTGCGCCTGCATCGTGTGACACTGGTTGCAGGAGAGGAAGTTTCCGTCGAGCGGCGCGTTCAGGAACAGTTGCGAGCCGCGCGTCGCGTTCGGCCCCGTGGCCGGGTTGGGCAGCGTGCGATCAAGATTCTGGTTCGGGTTCGGCGGGTAGGTGAGCGTGCGCACGAAGGCGGTGAAGGCGGCCAACTCGGTCGAGTTCAACTGCCGCTGCCCGCCGAGCAGCGAGACGAAGGCCGGGTTGAAGTCATTGAGTCCGGCGCGGTCGCCGCGCCAGTGGAGTGGCTCGGTCGTCTGCACCGGGTTCGTGCTGATGATGCCGCGCAAACTCTGCGTCGTCATCGGCCCCTTCATCGGGTGGAAGTTGGCGGTGAAGGGGAAGAGCGGGTTGTTGCTGACGACCTGAATCATCTGCCCCTGCGGGTCGCCCAAGTCCCACGCCAGCCCGTCGCGGTGGCCGCCCAGGTGACAACTCGCGCACGCCAAATCGCCGTGCGCCGAGAACGCGCCGTTGTAGAGAAACTGACGGCCCTGTTTCACCTGCGCCGGCTCCGGGTTGAGGCCGAGCGGCACGCGCGTCAACTCCGTGCGCGCCGCCGTGTCCACGACGCTCACCGTCTCGTCGAAGCGGTTGAGCACGTAGAGCCGGCCGTGCGCGTCGTCGAGCGCCAGCCCCGTCGGGCCTTGCCCGACGTTGATGCGCTGGCGCACGGAGGCGGCGGCGTTTAGGACGCCGACCTTGTTCGAGCCGGTCGCGGCGACGTAGAGCGTGCCGTCCGCCGCGCGCACGATGTCCGCGGGCAGCGACAGAGTCTTCGCGCGCTCGGCGTCCGTGCCGGCCGCATTCGAGTAGTTGATGTGCGCGTTCAGATCGACGGCGGTCTTGGTCGCGCCCGTGGGCGGGAAGTTGACGACGGAGACGCGATGTTGCAGGAAGCGCCCGCGCACGTTCGGCTCGAAGCGCACCTGGTTGCGCGCTTCGAGGTTGACGACGTAGAGGCGGTTGTTGTTTGGATCGAAGACCGCGTTGCCGACGTGCGTGCCCACGCCGCGTATCTCGGCGCTCGTCGCCACGGTCGCCGTGCGCGTGTCGAGCGTGACCAGGTCAACGTCCGCAAGCGTGTACGGCACAAAATTGTTCCAGCGCGTGTTGCCCGTCTCGTCCGCCCATTGCGTGCCGTTCCACTTCAGGATCAGACCGACCGCGGGCGCGGGCGGCAATCCCGCGCGCAGCGCAGGCGAAGGCGCGGGCGGCCCGCCACCGGCGACGACCGAGTTGGCGTCGAGGATCGTCGTCTGGTTGCCCGACTCGAAGATGGAGACGAAGACCTGCGCGCCGCTGGCGTCGCGCGTGAGCGCGCGGGGCTGCTTGCCGCGCACGGTGACGACCTGCGGCGCGGCGTCCGGCACGTTGGGGTCGAAAACTTTTACCTGTCTTAAGCCCGAAACGCAGACGAACGCCAGTTCCTTCTGCTGCCCGGCGAAGACGATATCCGTCGGCTCGTCGCCCACGTCAATCGTGCGCGTGACGTTGCCCGCGTTGAGATCGACCACGCTCACGGAGTCCGATAGCCAGTTGGCGACCCACGCCTCGCCGTTGTTGCGCACGGCGATGCTCACCGGCTCAGCGCCGACCGCGATCTCGGCGGCGAGCGTGAGCGACGCGCCGTTTATCTGGAAGACTTCGAGGCGCTGTTCGGGCGTGTCGAGCGCGAGCAGGCGCGTGCCGTCGGGCGTGAGCGCGATGGGGTGCACCTGCGGCCCCTCAAAGTTCAGGTAGTTCGTCGGCAGGACTTGCGCCCGCGCGCGCGGTACTTGCGGGCCGCGGCCGAGCAACCAGCATAGGGCGAAAGCAAGAGCGATGACGGGGACGAAAAGCTTGAGCGCGAGGCGGCGGCGCGGGGGATTGCTATTCATAATGCTTAACTCGACTTCGGGTTACTACAGATCAATTCCGCCGGGGCGGGGTGATAGTTCCACTAAGTTGCGGCTGGCGTGTGAACGCGCGTGTTGAGGTTATTTCGTCGGCGGCCAGACGTACTGGCCGGTCTTGTCTATGTAGCCCTGCTGGCCGCTCACCCAGACCTTCGCCAGCCCGTGCTCGAACTCGCGCGCGTTGTCGTAACGCGCGGCGATGGCGACCCGGCCGGTCGGATCGATGTAGCCGTATTTGCCGGCGACCTTCACCAGCGCCAGCCCCTCGGCGAAGCCGCTTGACCAGTCGAACTGCGGGCGGATGACCGTCTGCCCCGCGCGATTGATGTAGCCGAACTTGTTGCTCGCGATGACGGGCGCGAGACCTTCGCGGAACGAGCCGACGTAGCCGGCCTGCAATGGTATGACCAGCGTGCCCTGTTTGTCTATGCAGCCGTAGCGCCCGCCGACGGCGACGTTCGCCAGCCCCTCCGAGAAGTTGTAGGCGTTGTTGTACTGCGGCTGGATCACCAGGTTGCCCGTGCGGTCTATGAAGCCGTGCCGGTTGTTGACGACGACGAGCGCGAGGCCCTCGGAGAAACTCGACACCTTGTCGAAGCGCGGCTGGATGACCCACTGCCCGCGCTTGTCTATAAAGCCGTACTGCCGGCCGATGAGCGCCACCGCCAGCCCCTCGGCGAACGGGCGCACGGCGTCGAACTGCGGCTTGATCACCACGCGCCCCGCGCGATCCACGAAGCCGTAACGCAGCGGCGCGGCGCTCGTCTGCACCGGCGCGAGTCCCTCGCTGTACGGGGCGACGAAATCAAAATCCGTCAGTTCAAAGACCCACTTGCCCTTCCGATCAATGACGCCGCGCCGCGCGCCCGTCTTGACGTAGGCCAGCCCTTCCGAGAAATCCCACGCCACGTCGAACTGCGGTTTGATGACCGGCTTGCCCGTCCGGTCTATGTAGCCCCAGAGGTCGTTCTGCCGCACGGGGAAGAGTTGGCTCTCTTCCGTCTTATGCCCCTGCGCCGCGCAGACGGCGGCGAGCACAAGCAAGAGCGAGAGCAGGTTGAGCGCGCTGCGGCCACAGGCGGACACGGCGCGTCTTAGCTCGTGGGGGCGGGCTAACATACCTTTACGGAGAATTGGCTGCGACGGCAGAAAAAATATTCGGCTGCTGCGGCCAGCAGACCCGGGACGGGGAGCAATCAAGCCGCGCGCCGGCTCGCGCGGCAATATGACAAGACCGGCGGGCGCGCGTCAAGCCGCGAAGGCAGGCAGGAGAAAAGCAGTAACCACGAAGCCACACGAAACAACACGAAGAATGTGCAAGCCGTTTCGTGTTGCTTCGTGTGCTTTCGTGGTTAAGTTTTTTAACGTGAACAGCAGTCGGGCGGCGCGCTCGCGTCCACAACCGCGCCGGTCGTCGCGCAGGTCAGGACGGTCTCACCCTGCGCATCCGTGCCGGTCACGCAGCACATACTCGTGGCAGCGAGATTGTCCTGCAATACGACGAACGCCTCCCACTCGTTGCCATCCGGGTCGCGCACCCACGTCTTGTCCTGAAGGGCGTAGCAGCAATCGGTCTGCATCTCGTCATGCGTGTCCAGCCCCGCCGCCTGCCAGCGCGCCCGCATCCGCAGCACGTCCTCTGTCGTCGCCACTTGCAGGCCCAAGTGCGAGAGCGCGCCACGCTCTGTGAAGGGCACTTCGTTCAGGGTCAGATTGAGCGGCGGTTGCGCCACGTCGAACTTGGCGTAGCCGGGGCGCACCTTCGCCGGCTCAAGCCCCAGCATCCGGCGGTAGAACTCGATGCTGCGCTCGACGCTGCGCACGTTCAGCGCCAAGTGCGCCTTCAGGAATCGCACTGCTGTCTCCCCCGCGGTCGTCATGTTTGCTCTCCTTCCAGGCGGCATGATATATTCGCTCACGCGAATGTGACGGCGAGGGTACGCCCGGCTAATACATTTGTCAAGGCATATTTGTCCGCGGCGAAAACCTTTTTTACCGGCCGCTGCGTGGGTTAAGCTGGCGCGGGCATGGACGTGACCATAACAGACATGCAACCGGAAGACTGGCCGCGCGTGCGCGCCATCTACCTCGAAGGCATCGCCACGGGGCAGGCGACGTTCGAGACGGACGCGCCGGAGTGGGCGGCGTGGGACGCGGCCCGGCTGCCCGCGCCGCGGCTGGTCGCGCGCACGGGCGAAGAGATCGTCGCGTGGGCGGCGCTCAGTCCGGTCTCGTCGCGGTGCGTGTACGGCGGCGTGGCCGAGACGAGCGTCTACGTGGGCGCGGCGCACAGGGGGCGGGGCTACGGGCACGCGCTGCTCGCGGCGCTCGTCGCCGCCTCCGAGCGTAGCGGCATCTGGACTTTGCAGGCGGGCATCTTCCCCGAAAACGAGGCGAGCATCAGGCTGCACAAGGCGTGCGGCTTCCGCGAGGTCGGGCGGCGCGAACGGATCGGGCAACTGCGCGGCGTCTGGCGCGACACGGTGCTGCTTGAGCGCCGCAGCCGCACGGTCGGGGTCTGATCATCTGCGCGCCAGGTGATAAGAGAAAGCTGTTAGCCGTTAGCTCTTAGCTGTTAACTTTTGCTCGGCACTCGTCACTTGTCACTCGTCACTGCTTTTAAGTATGGGCACGAAAACTTACAGCATGGAGTTGCTGTTCAGGGCGCTGGCCGATAGGACGCGGCTGCGGCTGCTGAACCTGATGGGCGACGACGAGGTCTGCGTCTGCTTCTTCGTCGAGGTGTTGAAGACGAACCAGCCGAAGATTTCGCGCCACCTTGCTTACCTGCGCCGGGCGGGCCTGGTCGGCGCGCGCCGTGAAGGCAAGTGGATGCACTACCGCATCAGCGCGCCGCCCGACGAGCACGCCGCGCACATCTTTACGGAGGTACGTGCCTGGCTCACCCAAGACCGCGAGATGCAGCGCGACCGCGAACGCCTGCGCCAGGTCTGCTGCACCACGCGCCCGCCCCTCCAACTGCAACGCGCCCCCCGCCCCGCGAGCCTGACCGTTGGGGCTTAACATGCAACCCTATGCCGGGAGCGCGGGCGCGCGCGCCCGCCGTGAGCGCGTGAGCGCGAAGAAGGGGCCGCGCTGTAACTCTAGCTTGAGAGATAACGAGTCCGTCGAGCGTGCTTTAGCACGCTTGGCGGGCGGGACGCCCGCGCTCCCGGCATTGCGTTGCATGGGAGTACGAAGCTTAAGGCTGCTCTAGGTGACAAGGTGGACGGCGCGCGCCTTGATGAGCAGGAAGACGGCGCTGCCCTCGTGTAGATCGAGCGCGGCGAGCGTGCCCGCCGTGATGCTCACTTTCAATTCGATCCCACAGTCCACGATCAGCTCGGTCTGTTCAGGCGTCAAGATGATCTGCTTGATCGTGCCGGCGAGGACGTTGCGCGCGCTCGTGTCGGTGAGGCGCGCGCGGGCGATGATGATGTCTTCGGCGCGCACGCCGACGGTGACGTGTGTGCCGATGGGCAGCGCATTGTAGGCCGCTTCGAGCCGCGCGCCGGCCAGTTCGACGACGGTGACGCCGTCGCCGGGTCGCTGCTCTATGACGCGGCCCGCGAAGAGGTTCTCCGTGCCGACGGCGCGGACGGCGAGCGCGCCCTGCGGCGCGTTGAACACGTCGAGCGGGCGGCCCTGCTGCACGACGCGCCCGGCGTGCAAAAGGATCAGGTGCGCGCCGAGGCGCATGGCTTCGGCGTGGTTGTGCGTGACGTAGAGGAAAGGGATCGGGGCGGCGCGCTGGGCGGCGTCGATCTCGTCGAGCAGGAGCGTGCGCGTCGGCGCGTCAACAGCGGAGAGCGGTTCGTCGAGCAGCAGCACGTCGGGGCGGGCGGCGAGGGCGCGCGCGAGCGCGACGCGCTGCTGCTCGCCGCCCGACAACTCGCGCGGGCGACGGCGGGCCGCGTGCTCGACGTGGAAGAGGGCGAGCAGTTCGTTGACGCGCGCCGTCTTCGCGCGCGCATCGGCGCGGGCTACGGCGTAGGCGACGTTCTGCGCGGCGGTCAGGTGCGGGAAGAGCGCGGAGTCTTGGAAGACGAAACCTACGCGGCGCGCTTGCGCGGCCAGGTTGATGCGCGCGGCGGAGTCGAAGAGGACGCGCGCGCCGTGCGCGATGCGCCCCTCGTCCGGCGTGGTGAGGCCGGCGATAGCGCGCAAGGTCGTTGTCTTGCCCGCGCCCGAAGGGCCGAAGAGGATGTTGATGCCGGCGCGCGTCTCGAAACTAACGTCGAGCGTGAAGTCGTCCGCCGCGCCGCCGTCCTGCCGGCCGCCGGGCAGGCGTTGCCTGATCCGCACCTGCAAGCCCGCGGCGGTCACGCGGCGCGTGCGCCCGCGGCGCGGCTGAGTCGGTTGGTGAGATAGACGGCGGTGACGGAGACGAGCGTGAGGATGAGGGCAAGCAGGCGCGCGCGCCGGTCGTCGCCGGACATGACGGCCTCGAAGATGGCGAGCGGCAGCGTCTGCGTGCGGCCGGGAATGTTGCCCGCGATCATCAGCGTCGCGCCGAACTCGCCGAGCGCGCGCGCCGCGCTCAGCACTATCCCGGCGAGCACGCCGCGCCGCGCGAGCGGCAGCGTGACGCGCAGGAAAGTCTCCAACTCGCCCTTGCCGAGCGTGTAGGACGCCTGCTCGTACTTTGGCTCGACGCTCTCGATGGCGGCGCGCGAAGTCTTCAGCATGAGCGGCAGCGCGACGACCGTGGCGGCGACGACCGCCGCCTGCCACGTGAACGTGAGCGTCCAGCCCGTCCAACGATAGAGCGGCGCGCCGAGGAGTCCGCGCCGCCCCAGAAGCACGATCAGGTAGTAGCCCGTGACAGTCGGCGGCAGCACGAGCGGCATGGTCAGCACGGCGTCGAGCAGTTCCTTGCCGCGAAAGTCGCGCCGCGCCAGCAGGAACGCGAGCGCGAGACCGAGCGCGGCGGTGACGACGGTCGCCACGCCGACGACGAGCAAGGAGACTTTGAGCGCGGGCCAGATCATGTCGATCTCAGATTTGAGATTTGAAATTAAAACTTAAGGCGTCGCGCCGAGAAAGCCGTACTTCGTCAGCACGCTCTGACCTTCGGGGCTGAGCACGAGCGCGACGAACTGCCGCGCGGCGTCCGGGTGCGGGCTGTCTTTGACGACGGCGATGGGATACAGGATCGGGTCGTGCGTGCCCGCGGGCGCGGTCGCCGCCGCGCGCAGCGTTTCGTTCTTCAGATCGGAGGCGTAGACGATGCCCGCGTCAACTTCGCCGCGCTTCACGTAGTCAAACACCTGCCGCACGTCCTCCGCGAAGACGATCTTCGGCTGCACCTGCGCCCACAGGTTCAGGTTCGTGAGTAGCTGCTCCGCGTAGTGCCCGGCCGGGACGGTCTTGGGGTTGCCGACGGCAACTTTGCGCACTTGCGGCTGCGCGAGTTGGGCGAATGAGTTGAGATCAATCCGGGCTTGCTGATCGCGACTGCTACCGGCGGCTGGCGCGGCGACGAGCACGAGGGTGTTGCGCGCGAAGTCGTGGCGGGTGTCGGCGAGGAGCAGCCCCTTGTCTGCCAGCGCGTCCATCTGCTGCTCGCCCGCGCTGGCGAACACGTCGGCGGGTGCGCCTTGCTCGATCTGTTTTTGCAGAACGCCGGACGCGCCGCAGTTGAGGTTGACGCGCGCGCCTGTGCGCGCCTCGTAGAGCCGGCCAATCTCCGTAAAGGCGTCCTTGAGACTGACAGCGGCCGAGACGGTGATCTCTAGGGCGGCGGGGCGGGCGGCGGGCGCATTCGCGTCTGGCGGCGTGTGGCAACTCAGAGTCAACAGCGCCGCGAGCGCGAGCAGGGGGAGTCGTCGTCTCATCGCGCGGCATTATACACGGGCGCGGTGCGGCGTCAGGCGTGGGCGCACAACTAGCAGGCGGGAAGTTTGCCAAACGGTGAGCCGCGAGGTTTCAGTAGTTCTTTCAACGACTCGCCCTGCGGCGCAATCTGGCCGCCGCGCCGGCCAGGCCCATGCCGAGCAGCGTGATGGTCGCGGGTTCGGGCACTTGGCCCGGCACGGTGATGGTGCTCTTGATGGGCACTGTGCCGCCGAGCGGCACGGTCACGTCGGCGATGCTGAAGGTGAAGAGGCCCGAGCCGGCGGCGTTGGCGAAACTAAAGGTGAGGGGCGTGTTGTTGAAGTCAACGAACACGCCGCCGCCCGCGACGCTCGAAATGTTCCCGACCAGCGTGATCACGTTGCTCCCGGCGATGCCGGTCGGCGCGTTGAACTGCACGCGCAGCGTCAGCGTGTTGCCGTCGTAGTTGGCGGCGGGCCCGTTGAGCGTCAGCGAGCCGAGGTTGTTGAAGTTGAGCACGGGATTGGCCGTGTCTTGCAGAATCACAAACCCGTTCGAGGTGGTCGCGTTGAAGAAGGAACTGTTGTAGGTCAGCCCGCCAAGGTTGTTGTTGTTCGTGTTGTTGAAGCTGCCGGCGGTCGTGCCCGCCACGCTCACCTCGTCGGCCCGCGCCGCGCCCTGCGTCGCGGCGAACAGAGCGACCAGCACCAGCGCGAACGCGAACGACCTCATCCCTGGCACGTTTATCTTTCTCATCTAACCCTCCTTGTCGGCGGCGCGCGCGCTAACTATCCCGCGCGCGCACCCTTCGGCTTACGCCGGGCGCGGACTCTGGTGGCCACGCCGGCCAGCCCCGTGCCCAGCAGCAGCAAGGTCGCCGGCTCGGGCACGGCCGCCGGGATGAACGAGGTCACGGTGATGACCCCGGTCAGCGGCACGGTTACCGTCCGGGTGGGGTCGAGCGGGGCGAAGCCCATCATGCTGAATGAGGCCGCCGGGGCGAACTCGCCCTCGCACCGGCCCGTGGGGCTGGCCAGATCGATGCACACGTCGTTGACCGTCAGCAGGAACGAGCCTGTGCCCACGGGGCTGACGAAATTGAACACGCTCGCCCTGTTTTCAAACGAGATGATCAGGAAGCCGTCGGTGGTGGTCGTCACCGTGCCGAACAGGACGCCGCCGAAGTCGCTCGGGTTGTTGCCCAGGATACCGCTCGGCGAGTTGAACATGACCTCCAGGGTGAAGCTCCCCTGGTAGTCGCCCGCGGGCGGCACGGTCAGGGAGAACGAACCCAGGTTGTTCATGTTGTTCGGCGCGGTGGGCTGGTTGTCGAGTCGGAGCACGCCGCCGTTGGTCGTGCCCAGGAAGAACGCGCTGGCGTAGGTCAGCCCCGACGGGTTCGTGCCGGCGTCGGTGAACGTGCCGGTAGTCGTGCCCGACAGGAAGAGTTCGTCCGCGCGCCCGACGCGCTGGTTCAAGGCGAAGAGTCCGCCGAGCGCGGCACAGATGACGAGCGATTTCGCTATCGCAGAGACAGTAAGCCTCATAGTTTTTATTCTTTCCCCGGTTGGCAGCAAGCCGTTAGTTAAGCGCAACTTCTCGCACGGAAGTTGTTAGGACGGCCGGCGCGGGCGCGTTTTTAAGCGCGGCAAGCACGCGGGACAGCCGATTTGGTTCTGTTGCGCGTGACAATAACCCGCGCCGGAGAGCGTGTCAACGGCGAAGCCGGCGGCGTGCGGACAACCCGGCGCGTACCAGGGCGAGACCCTTTCGCGTGATGCGGTCGTAGAAAACTCTCAATGCCGCCGGGCTTCCAGCAAGGCGCGGGCGGGCGGCGACGTGTGCGGCGGCTAGAAAGAGAACTTCAGCGCGAACTGGACGCGGCGGGCAGGCGTGACGGTGCTCGTCGCCTGCCCGAAGCCGGGCGCTTCGAGGAAGCGGACAGGCACGCCGTAATTGGCCCGGTTCAGGAAGTTGAACACGTCCACGCGCAGGCTCAGGTTCTGCTGCTCGCCGAAGTGCAAGTTTTTAATCAGCGCCGCGCTCAGGTCGAGCACGCTGCCGGCGCGGAAGGTGTTCCGGCCCACCTGCCCGTCCTGCCCCACCGGCGCGAGCAGGCTTAAGGGATCGGCAGTCAGCCGTAGCGGCTGCCGGCGGTCGCCGGTGACGACGATGCCGCTCGTCGTGTTCAGCCGATCAGTCAGGTTGCCATCCAGATTCACGTCGAAGATGGAGTTGACGGTGAAGGGCTGTCCGGTCTGGAAACTGCCGAGGCTGGCGAGTTGGAAGCCGCCGAGGAGCGCGCGGTAAGCGCGCCCACGAAAGGCCGGGAGGTCGTAGACGAAGTTGTAGGCGAGGCGGTGGCGCACGTCGAAGTTCGCGGGCGCGCGCTCGGCCGCCAAGTTGAAGCTGTCCTGCGGGAGCGCCGCCGCGCCCGCCAGGTCGAACACGTCCGACACGTCATCCGTCGCCTTCGCCAGCGTGTAGCCAACCTGGTACTGCACGACGCGGGCGAGGCGACCGCGCGCCTGCACCTGCAAGGCGTCGTAGCGCGAGCGCGCCGTGCTCTCGAAGATGTTGACCGAGCCGACGCCGTTGTTGGGCCGCCCGCCCGCGAGCGTGCCCGCGGCCGTGACGCGCGCGCCCGGCGGCAGCGCGAAGCCGAAGAAGGCCGGGAACGGCCGCGTGCTGTTCGCCGTCAGCGCCTGTAGCGTCAGGTACGTGTTCGGCCCGAGGTTGGGCGTGGTGAAGCGCAGCAGATCGCGCCCCGACGTGCCGACGTAGGCGACGGAGAGCGCCAGGTCGGAGCCGAGTTGCTGCTCGACCGCGAAGCTGTAGTGCTGCGCCATCGGCATCAACAGCCTGCGCGCCGGCAGCGTCGCCCCCGCGCCGTTCACGTTCGGCAAAAGCTCCGTCGGTCGCCCGGTGCAGGCGGGGCCGCCGCCCCTGGCGAAGCAGTTGATGAAGGCGATCTCTTGGGCGAGCGTGAGTTGCGGGTTGGGCGTGTTGATGGTGTCGCGTGCGACGAGGGCGAAGTTGCTACAAGGGCCGCTCAGCGCGGTCGCCACCGGGTTGCAGATGCTGAGCGTGCCGGCGGCGTCGCCGTAAGCGAAGTTGCCGATGCCGCCCGCGAGGTTGGCGGTCAGGAAGGTCGGGAAGACGTTGCGCGACTGGCTGACGACCGCGCCCAGGATTTGATCGTAGAAGAGACCATAGCCGGCGCGGATGACGGTCGGCGCGTCCGGCCGCCCGAACAGGTCGGCGGCGTAGGCGACGCTCACGCGGGGCGCGAAGTTGTTGCGGTCGGGGTCGAAGATGCGTGTGCGCCCGGCGATGAAGTTGCGCAGGCCCGGCACGAGGTCGAGTTGCGGGCTGGCGAACGTGTCTTCGATGCGGCGGGCGGCTTCGCGCGGCGGCGTATTGTATTCGTAGCGCAAGCCGTAAGAGAGCGTCAGGCGCGGGCGCACGCGCCACTCGTCCTGCGCGAAGAAGTTCAACTGGTAGAAGCGCAGGTTGATGCCCGCCGCGCCGGGCGCACCCAGGGTCAGGTAGTCGCCGCTCGCCGCGCCGACGGCGACGAGGTCTTCAGGCCGGATGGGCCGGTCGGTCGGCAGACTGAAGAGGCCGGTCGTCGTGTTGACGACAGAAGATTGGCCGCTCGTGAGCGGGAGGCGCGCGGTCGAAGGCAGGACGCCGTTGAAGGTGAGGAGCGTGCGGGCGTTGCGCGGTAGCTCCGAGTTGAGTTCGGTGCGCCGCGTGTCCGCGCCGAAGGTGAAGCGGTGGTCGCCCGCGAGCCGCGTCAGCGTGTCGGCAAGTTGATAGGTGTTGTTGACGCGCCGCTGCGGGAAGTTGAACACGTCTATGCCGACGGGCGAGAAGCCCGCGACGTTCACCTCGCCGACCGGCCCCAGTCGGTCTTCGGTCGTGCAGACGCGCGGCGTCTGCCCCGCGGCCGCGGCGGCGCTACAGGGCGAGCCGGCCGTCGCCGAAGTGTTGGCCAGGTAGAACACGTCGCCGGTGTTGGCGACGAACGCGCGGCTCGCGTTCACGCTCGGCGAGGTGAGGTTGTCGAGAAGCGGCGCGTTCAGCAGGCCGAAGGAGCCGAAGGTCGGATCGGAGAAGGCGCTGGGGAGCAGGAACTCGCGGTCGCGCACGTCCTCGAAGTTGAGCCGCGTGCGCCCGTAGGAGAGGCGCACCTGGTTAAAGAGCCGCCTGCGCGGGGCTTCGCCGTTGAGGAAGAGGGAGAGGTTCTGCGTGCGCACGCGCGGGCGGAGCGTGGAGAAGAGTGCGCCGCCCGTCGCCGGGATGTCGCGCCAGTCCTGCGTGAAGTTGTAGCGGGCGGTGAACGACTGGCGGTTGCCGCCGAGCGTAAAGTTGCGGTCGAAGCGGCCGGACGCGACCTTGCCCTGCGCGCTGGCGGGCAGCGTCTCGGTGAAGGTGTTCGCGCCGTAGACGCCCTGCGGGTTGTTGGGGAAGGGGAACAGGCTGAAGATAGCGTTGCCGGACGCGCTCGCCGGGAAGGTGAAGCGATTCGAGGCCGTGCCGGAGAAGTTCGTCAGGCTGAAGTTGCTCGACGCGCCCGTGCCGAAGAGTCCGCGCTGCGCGACCGTGGGCACGGCGAAGCTCTCCTCCTTGACGGCGTTGGTGACGTAGCCTTCGGCAGCGATGAAGTAGAACATGCGCGGCGGGCTGTCCGGGCCGCGCGCTTCTTCGAGCGGGCCGCCGAGGACGAAGCCGCCCTGCCAGAAGGTGAACGAGTCCTCGCCGCCGCTCTCGTTACGCACAGTCAGGGGCGTGGGGTTTACGGGCAGGTATCTGATCCGCGTGATGCCGAGTGAGAGATCAGTTCTGAACGTAGAATCCCTGACCACGTTCTGGCTGCCGACCGTGAGCGGCGTGGTCGCGTTGCCAAACGCGGTGTCGAAGGTATTGCGCGCGTTCAGCCGCGAAGAGTTCAACAGCCCGTAAGCCGCGCCGTGCGTGCCCGCGCCGCCGGACTTCGAGACGGCGTTCACTTGCGCCCCGATGTTTCTGCCGAACTGCGCGGGCGCTAAGAGCGTGATCGCCTGGTACTCTTTGACCGACTCAATCGGCTGCGAGTTCAACGCGACGAAGCCTTGCCTTCTGACGCCGATGTCCTCGTCGTTATTATCTGAACCATCAACCGTGAAGTTATTAGCCCGCGACCTCAAGCCATTCACCGCGAACTGCCCGGCCGAGCCGACGCCCGCGCCGACGCCCGGCCCCGCGACGCTGCCAAGCGTCTGCGGCGGCGGGGCGACGCCCGGCAGCAGCAGCGCCAATTCGTCGAACGTGCGTACTATGGTGCTCTCGCCGAGCGGTAAGGTCGAGACCTCTTCTTCGGTGAACGCGCCGCCTTGCCGCGCGTCCGTCGCGTTGGCGCGGGCGCGCGTGTCGGTGTCGCTGGCCGTCAACGTCTGCGGTGGCGGCGTGGGACTCGGTGCGCCGGTCGGCACGGGCGTCGGCGCGGGCAGGGGTTCAAGTCCCACCGGCACGGGCACGACCTCGCCCGCGCGCGTGATGAACAGGCGCTGCTGTACCTCCTTGGTCTGGTAGCCCGGCGCGCTGACGCGGATGGTATAGATGCCGGGCGCGAGCAAGCCTTGATAGAAGCGCCCGCGCGCGTCGGAGGTCTTGGTGTAAGTCTGTCCCGTCTGCTGGTTGATGATGAGCGCGGTTGCGCCGACGACGAGCTTGCCAGTGTTGCTGTCCGTGACCGTGCCCTCGAACGCGCCGGTCACAGTGTCCTGCGCGTGGCCGGCGGGCGCGAGCAGGCACAGACAGAGCAGGGCGAAGGCGACGCGGCGCAGCAGAGTTTTTGTTGTTCGTTGCCGCGGACGGTATGCAACACGAGCGGCCGGGGCGGACGGTCGGACGACCGAGGGGATCATGGGCACGTTATCTTTCGGATTCCTAAAGGTACTCTCTGTCGGGTGCGCAGGCGTTGTCGTCCGGGGCGCGCAACCGACAACTCCTTTACGGCGGGCCATACATTAGGTGGCCCAAACAGGACTGTCAAATTAAACGTGGGACACGGCCGGATTAACACAGAGGGCACAGAGACACAGAGAACACGGAGACTTTTCTAGCGCCAGTTGCCGATCAGGATGAAGGGGGCCCAGAAGTAGGGGTGCGCGAAGGGTGCGCCGGGCGCGGCGCTCTTGACGATCTCGCCGCCGATGCCGCGCTGCGCGCTCGCCTCCGTGTCGGCGACCGTGCCGCGCAGCAGCGCGATCTGGGCTTGGCGGAGGGCCTCCGCCTTGGGCGTGCCGACCTCCGCGTTGCGCCGCTGGTAGAAGCTCTGCATCAGCAGGCGCGTGCTGCGGTCGGCGACGGGCCACAAAGAAGCGATGACGGCCTTCGCGCCCTGCCGCTGCGCGAGCACGGCAAAGCCTTCGACCTCTTTGCCGTCCGAACCCGCGCCGCCGTTCGCCGTGTCGCACGCCGAGAGCGTCAGCAGCTCTACGCCGCCGAAAAGATTCTGCGCGCTCTTAAGCTGCGCGAGCGACAGGCGCTCGCCGTCGCCGAGCAGGAGGAACGAGTCGGTCTCGTTGCCGGGGATGAAGTTGAAGTGGCTGGCGATGTGGACGAGCGGGACGCGCTGGCGCAGACCCGCCCTGAGCGCCGCCTCGTTGAACGAGTCGTCCAGGAGGACGCGGCCCGCCAGCACGCCGTCGGACGACTGCGCCGCCGCCTCGTCGCGGAAGATGCCGTGCAACTCGTCGGGCACGGCGGGGAGCGCCGGAAAGTTCAAGAGCGCCTTCGAGACGCCGAAGCCCAGACCCTTCCACGTCGGCGAGGGCTGATCCTTCAGGCGCGCCGTGCTCGCGGGCGTGAAGACGACGTTGCGGTAACGCTCGACCATGTACTGCTGCCCGTCGTAGAGCGCGGCGACGGGGATGTAGCGGAGCGCGCCATCCAAAGACCACATCAAGGTCTCCGCCTTCGCGTCCTGCAAGTCCTTGGCGATGGGGCCGACGACGATCTTGTAAAGCTCCTGCGCGAGCGGGCGCGGGTCGGTCTTGTAGTTTTGCAGCGCGTCGCGGAAGGCGGCGATCTTGCGGTTGAGTTCGACGCCCTTGATCGGATACTCGGCCGCCTTCTGCACGTCGGGCGTGATTAGAATCACGCGGTACTTGTCTTCGCCGACAACCGTGTAGAGCGCGACCGCGCCGTTGCCCAACTCGCGCAGGTCTTCCATCAGCCCCTGCGACTCGCGCAACTGATAGACCTTCTCGCCGCCCTGCTTCGTGCTGCCCAACTCAGTCTCAAGCTTGTCGAGATAAGTCTGGAACGCCTGTCCCGCGAGACTCAAATCCGACTCCAGGCTCGCAAGCTGCTTCTCCTCATCAGCCGAGCGCATGGACTTGGCGAGCAGTTCGCCGCGCTGCCGGCCGCGCGTCGTGATCTGGTCGGCGATCTCCTGGTAGCGTTTGTTGAGCGCCGCCTCTTCGGGCGTCAACTGCGCGCGCGCCGCGAGCGCGTTGGTCTCGCCGCCGTCGCGGCGGACAAACTCAAGGTACTCTTCCTCCTTCAGCATGCCGAGCACCTGCTGCGCTTCGGGCAGGCGGCCCTGCGCGATCAGCAACTCGGCCAGTTGCCGGTAGGTGAGCGCCTTGCTCTTGATGAAGGAGAGTTGCGCCTCGCGGTCGAGCGGCGGCAACTCCGCGCGCACCTGCTGGTAGTCGTTGACCGCCTGCTTGCCGTAGAAGACGGCGACCGGCGGGCGCTGCCCGCGCCAGGCGAACATGAGATTGCTGTAGGTGTCGCCCTCGCCCGGCAGGTTGGCGGCGGCGCGGTGGAGCGCGAGCGCCTGCGCGAAGTACTGAAGCGCCTTCTGCCGCTGCCCCAGCGAGTTGTAGATGAAGCCGAGGTTGTTGAGCGTCGTGGCCTCGCCGCGCCGGTCGCCGATGGTGCGCTGGATGTCGAGCGCCTGTGTGAGGTAGCCGAGCGCCTTCTGCTGGTCGCCCGTGTCGAGGGCTTCGAGCGCGAGGTTCGAGAGCGGCGCGGCCAACTCGTTGCAGTCGCCGATCTGGCGGAAGAGTTTCATCGCGCCGTCGTAATACTCGTGCGCCGGCCCGTGCTCGTTGGCGCGGTCGTAGAGCACGCCGAGGTTGTTGAGCGTGTAAGCCTCGCCGCGCTTGTCCGCGGCGAGCCGGAAGAGCGGGAGCGCCTGCTGCAAGGTCTCGATGGCGCGCGGGCGCTCGTTGCGCGCCTCGTAGATGAGGCCGACGCGGACGAGCGTGTAGGCGGCGGCGCGGTTGTCGCCGGTGCTCTGCGAGACGGCGAGCGACTGCTGGAAGTTTTCGAGCGCATGCTCGTGGTCGCCGAGCGAGTGATAGACGAGCGCAATCTGGCCGAGCAGGGTGGCCTCGGCCGTGTGGTCGCCGTCGGCGCGCGCGAGCGCCAGCGCGTCCGTGAGGTAGTTGAGCGACCCTTGCGCGTCGCCGGTCGTGGCGGCGACCGCGCCGAGCATCGTCAGCGCCAGCCGCTCGCCGCGCCCGTCCTGCACGGCGCGGAAGGCGCGCTGCGCCTCTTTGAACTTGTCGAGACCTTCGGTCGTCCTGTCCTGCTGTAAAAGCTGCGTGGCCTGCGCGAAGGTGCGCTCGGCGGGGAAGCGCGTGCGGTCGGCGGCGGTCGGGTAGCGGTTCTCGAACGAGAAACTGTAGCGGCCGGGCGGGGCGTCGGACTGGCGCGGGCGCACTTCGATGACGTAGACGCCGCCCTGCGCGACCTCGAAGAACACAGGCTCCGGCCCCCAAGAGCCGACCGGGTGATCTATGCGCAGCAGTTGCGCGCCCGCCGCGTCCTTCAGCGTCACGACCACGTCCACGCCGCGCTGCTCGAAGACGGCGCGGACGAACTGCCCCTGGCTGAGCGTCAACTGGTAGGTGTGTATCTCGCCGCCCGCCAGGTCGCGTTCGGGCAGTTGCGCGAGCGCCTGTGCGCGCACGTGCGCCGGGATGACCAGGCAGAGCAGGCAGAAGAGAGCGGCGCGCAGAGACAGATGTGCCGGGTGCGAGAGCGGGGGACGCATGGGGCAAAAACCTTTCGGGGTTACGGGCGGCAACCAGACGCCGGTCGTGCGCGCGGGTCGGGGCGGGGAGCTTTTGACGTTTCGGCGCGCGACCGGCGGCGCGGCGGGCGCGTGCAAACTACACGCGGCCGGCCGCACCGGCAACAGTTACATTAAAAGGCGCGCGCCGGCCTGTCAACCAAGAGTCGGCCGGAAGGTAGTGGCGCAACCCGAAGCTTGAACGTGTGGGAAAAGGTGTTAACCACAGAGGCACAGAGGACACAGAGGGGGCACGGAGACCGGCTGCCATTCAAGCCTCTGTGCTGCCTCCGTGTGCTCTGTGCCTCTGTGGTAAGTCCCCGTTTTCGCTGCACCCAATTTTACGCGCCTTTGCGCGCCCGCACGTCCGTCGGTTAATCTGGCGCGCACGATTTCGCCGCCGCCGGACGCAACGCCGCCCGGCGCGGAGGCAACAAAGCGTTGTTCGCAAATTTCCGCCCCGCCGCGCCCTGATCACCGGCGCTCGCCGGGCACACGCGCTAAATAAATTTGGAGCAGGTAATGAAGAGACTTTTGACCATTCTCACCCTCGCGCCGCTGGCGCTGGCCGGCGCACAGGCGCAGACGCGCCGCGCCACCAACACCGGCACGCCGCCCGCGCGCCCCGCCGCGCAGCGCCCCGCGCCCGCCCGCACGACTCCGCCCGCGAACGGGGCCGCCACCGCAGCGGCCGTCAAGACGGACGAAGACTGCGCGTGCGACGCAGGCCCGCTGCCAGGCGTGCTCGCCGTCGTCAACGGCGTAAAGATCGCGAGCACGGACTTGAGCGCGGAGACCGTGCGGCAGGTAAGTGATCTCGAACAGCAGATGGCCGACGTGCGCCGGCAGGAGTTGGAGCGGGAGATCAACGCGAAGCTGTTGGACGCCGAGGCGAAGCGGCGCGGCGTCACGGCGGACAAGGTTTTCGCCGATGAGGTCTTGAACAAAGTCGTGCAGCCGACGGACGCCGAAGTGCAGGCGTTCTTCGACCAGCACAAGCAGGACATCGAGGCACAACTCGGCCGCCCGGTCGAGTTGAAAGACGTGCGCGCGGACGTGGCCGGCACGATTGTCCAGGAGCGGCAGCAGGAGTTGGAGCAGCAGTTCTCGGCCCGGCTGCGGGCCGGCGCGCAGTATCAGGTGCTCGTGACGGAGGTGAAGCCCCCCGCCAACGCCGCCGAGCGCGCGCGCGTGCTCGCCACCGTCAACGGCCAGCCCATCACGGCCGGCGGCATTGAGGAGGCCGTGCGCCCGCTCGTCGCGCAGGTGCAGCAGCAGGCGTATGAGTTGCGCGCGCAAGACCTCGACACGCGCATCAACGACCTGCTCTTGCAGCAGGAGGCGCAGAAGCGCCAGATCACGTCGAAGGCGCTCTACGACGCGGAAGTGATGGCGCGCGTCAAGCCCGTCACGGACGCCGACGCGCAGACCTTCTACAACCAGAACAAGGCGAACATCAACGGCGAGTACGCGCAGATCAAGGAGCAGTTGATCGAGTACCTGAAGCAGCAGGAGCAGACGCGCGCGAGCGGCGTCTACGCGGCCGAGCTGCGGCGCAAGGCCACGATCCAGACGTTCCTGCAACCGCCCGCCGTGCCCGTGCTCAGCATCGCCACCGACGATCAGCCTGCGCGCGGCGCGGCGACCGCGAAAGTGACCGTCGTCGAGTTCACCGACTTCCAGTGCCCGTCGTGCGCCGCGTTGCAGCCGACGCTCGAACGGCTGATGACGGAGTACGGCGACCGTGTGCGCCTCGTCGTGCGCGACTTCCCGCTGACGCAGCACCGCAGCGCGACGAAGGCGGCCGAGGCGGCCGAGGCGGCGCGCGCGCAGGGCAAATACTGGGAGTACGCCGCGCTGCTCTTCCGCCAGCAAGGCGCGGCCGCGACCAACGAGGAGAAGGAGGCGGCGCTCGCCGTGCCCAAGCTGAAGGAGTACGCGACGGCGGTCGGCCTCAACCGCCAGCAGTTCGACGCCGCGCTCGACGCCGGCCGCTTCGCCGCCCAGGTCGAGCGCGACCGCCGCGACGGCATCAAGCTCGGCGTCAACCACACGCCCAGCGTCTACGTCAACGGCCGCTTAACCAACGACAACTCCTACGAGACCATCAAGGCCGCGCTCGACGCCGCACTCCAACCCGGCGCGAAGTAAGCGCGCGCCACGGTCATGCCGACAAACACTGCGGGGCGCGGCCGCGAGCGTGGACGCGCCCCGCCGTCTGTACAGCGCCCGCCGCGAGTAGTATATTTTCGTCAGTTCCCCTGACAGCTTCATCCCCTTGCGCGCGTGTGCACAACCGCACCCGCACGTCTCTCCCTGTCTCTCCCAACCCATTACTTGAGATTCAAGCAATAAGGAGGTGGCAGACAACATGGCAGAACGATACGACGAGCGGGACTACGACCGCGAAGAGGCGCGCGCCGGGGAACGCGCCGCCCGCCGCGCCGATTACGGCCGCGCGCGCACAGACCGCAGCGCCCGCGACTACGACGACTACGGGCGCGACTACGCCCGCCCGCGCGCCTTCGATTACGAACGCGCGGGCACATACGGCAATGACTACCGCAGCGACTACGACAGCGACTACGGCCGCCGTCGCCCCGGCCGCGATTACGAGCGCGAGGCGGACTACAGTCGCAGCGGCGGCGAGCGCGCTTACAGTTACGGGCGCGATTACGAGCGCGACGCGGGGCGCTACGGCGCGCGCGCCGGCCGTGACTACGACTACGAACGCGACCGCGCCCCGCGCAGCTACGAATATGAACGCGACAACTGGCGCGCGGAGCAGCGCGGCCGGCGCGGCGACGACGAGCGGGAGCGTGATGAGCGCGCGCCGGAGCGCGGCAAAGAGCGCGGCTGGTGGGATCGCGTCAGCGACGAGGTGGCTTCGTGGTTCGGCGACGAGCAGGCGGAGCGCCGCCGCCTGCGCGACGAGGCGCGCAGCCGCGTCAACCACCGCGGGCGCGGGCCGCGCGGCTACCGCCGCTCCGACGAGCGCATCCACGAAGAGATCAACGACCGGCTGACCGACCACCCGTACATAGACGCCACGGACGTGGAGGTGCACGTCAGCGGCGGCGAGGTCACGCTCTCCGGCGCGGTCGAGAGCCGGCAGGCCAAGCGGCTCGCCGAAGACATCGCCGAGTCGGTCTCCGGCGTGACGAACGTCGAGAACCGCCTGCGCGTCAACCGCGGCGCGTTCGAGGAGATCAACCCGGCGGGCACGGCCCTCCCGCCCGACACACCGCCAGCCCTGACGACCAGCACGACCGAGCCGCCGAAGCCCGCGGCCTCAAGCGCCGCCGCCAGCACGTCGGGCACGGGGCGCTCAAAGACGACCACGCCTTAGAAGCGCTCTGTCGCAGAGCACGCTAACGCACGAAGGGGCGACCAATACGGTCGCCCCTTCGTGCTCTTCGTCGTCTGCGCGTCGTCACTTCAACTCTTTGCTGGTGTAGGGCGTCTTCAGCCCGCGCTGCGCTTCGTTGTACATGTCGAACACGTCGGGGCGATCAAGCACGGCGTGATAGGCGGCGACGGCTTCGGGGCGCTTCCCCGTCAGATCGAGCGACTGCCCGGCGCGCAGGTACGCCATCGAGATGAGACCGGGCGCGGCGTCGCGCGCCTTGGCGGCGGCCAGGAACTGCTGCGACGCGCGGTCGAACTGCCCCAGCGCGAAGAGCGATTCGCCGTAGCGGTAGTGGATCAGATCGAGCGCGATGGCGCGCTGCGCAGCGGGGCGGCCCGGCACTTCGCGCAGCAGCGCGTCGAAGATGCCGAAGGCTTCCGCCTCGGCGCTCGCCGTGTCCCGGCCCGCCTTGCGATCAATGACGCCCTGCGTGATCAAGGCGTCCGCGACTTCGAGCTTGAAGAGGTAGTTGCGCGGATACTTCTCGGCCAGCTCGCGCGCGTACTTGAGCGCGTCCGTGTAACGCTTCTCGCGTTTGTAGAGCGTGATCAGGAGCACGCGCGCGTCGTCGTTGGCGCGCGTCCCTTGCGCGACGACGCGTTCCAGAGTCTCCAAGCCCTTCTTCTTCGAGCCGCCCATGCCGCCGACCTTCAGGACGAAACGGACGGGGAAGGAGAGCGAGCCGAGCACGTACTCGTAGAGACCGAGCGTCACCTCTGCGTCGTGGAAGTTGGGATCGAGCTTGAGGACTTTGCGGTGGTAGTCAACGCTGTCCATGCCGTTGCGCATCGCCGCCATGAAGCGCCGCTCGACCGCGCCCGCGAACGCCGCCTGTAGCCCCGTGATCGAACCGAGCGCGTAGAGCGCCTGCACGTCATTCGGGTTCTGCTTCAGCCGCGCCTCGGCCAACTGCTTCGCCTGCTGCGTGTACTCCTTGAACGCCTGGATGGTTTTGGGATCGACCTTGTCTTCCGACTTCGCGTAGAAAGATTTGCTGTTATAGAGCGAGGATTGCAGGCGGCGCGACTCGTTCATCGTCTGCAACCAGAGGCTCGCCGCCAGCGACTGCGGCCCCGCCGGGTCGGCCGGAAACTCGCGCTGAATCTGCGTGAAGATGCGCCGCGCCTCGTCGTAATCCAGATTATAGAGCGCCTCGCTGCCCTTGGCGCGCAACTCGTCGAGCCGGGCACGGTCGGAATCCGCCGCCGTCGGCGCGCTCGGCTGCTCCGGTGCGGGCGGCGGCGCGGTCTGCTGTTGCTGCGCGTAACAGAGGCTGCATGCAATCAGTACGAAGAGGAATGCACTTGTACGTCTCGGAATGCCCATGGCAACTGCCCTTTCTCGGAGTTTTGGGGGAAACGTGCGCGTCAGGTCGAACTTGCTGAGGAGCGAGAGCAACCATTGTGCCGTGGCCGGGGCAGGCGGCACTCACCACAGAGGCACAGAGGGCACAGAAATAGCACAGAGGCGTGAATGGCAGCCGGCCTCCGTGCCCCCTCTGTGCCCTCTGTGCCTCTGTAGTGCACCGGACTGTTATCCACTCAAGCTAAACCGCACCACTACCGCTGTACCTGGCGGCTTGAGGCGGCCCGCTCAGCGCCAGCCGACCGAGCCGCGCACGGAGTCGATCAGCTTGGCGGAGTTGAAGCCAACACCGTCTTTGAACACAAGCTCCACCTTCTCAATGTCGCCGATGTTGGCGGCGGGGTCGCCCGCGACGACGATCAGGTCGGCCTGCTTGCCCGCGGCAATCGTCCCGACGCTGCCCGCTTCGCCCAGAAACTCCGCGCCGTTGGCGGTGGCGATGCGGATGGCTTCGAGCGGCGTGAAGCCCGCTTCGACCAGTAGCTCGACCTCGCGCTGGCTGCCGAAGCCGGCGAGGACGCCGCCGTTGCCGGTCGGGTCTGTGCCCGCGAGCAGTAGTCCGCCGGCCCGCACGAAGGCGCGCTCGAACTGCAACTCCTTCTGATAGGCGACGGGCCACGGCGAGTCCCTGCGCTCGCCCGCGCGCGCACGCGCGACGAGGTACTGCGTGCGCGCGTCCGCCGTCATCGCATCGAGCACGCGCTGTTGCAGCGGCGGGCGGCCCGCGACGAACGCCTCGAAGACCGGCAGCGTCGAAGTGACGGCGAGCTTGTGCGCGACCAGATCGCGGATCATCTCCTGCACGGGCGCGCTCTCGATGTCGAGCTTGGTCAGATTCACGACCGTGTCGTTCTGCGCGGGGCACACGTCCGGCTGCTTGCCGGGCACGAACTCCGTGTCCACGACGATGCCGTGCTCAAGGTTGTCTATGCCGAGCGCCGCAGCCTCGCGGAAGCCGACGGCGCAGAGGTGGCCAGTGATCTTCAGCTTGCGCTCGTGCGCTGCGGCGACGGCCGCCGCGAGTTCCGCGCGCGTGATGTACATGTAGGCTTTGAACGAGGTCGCGCCCTCGGCGGCCCACTGCTCGACCATGCGGCGCGCGTCCGCCGCGTCACGGAGTATGTGGAACTGCGTGGCGAAGCTGCCCGTGCCGTCGAGGTACGGCCCCGTGACGTGCAGCTTCGGCCCCGGCGCGCGCCCCGCGTCAATCAGACGTTTGAGGTTCAGATCGGTGTAAGGCTCGACGCTCCCGCCGGTGCGCAAACTCGTGACGCCGCACGCGAGGTAGAGGCGCGGGAAGCTCCAGCCCATCTCGTTGAAGAGCGCGAGCCGCCCCGTCGGGTAGAACATGTGCTCGTGCAGCATGACGAGACCGGGCAGGACGCTCTTGCCGCTCAGGTCGAGCACTTTGGCCTCGGCGGGCGGCGCGACGCTCGCCGTCGGCCCGACCTGTTGAATCTGCCCGCGCGCGATGATGATCGTCTGATCCGTCTGCGCCGCCGCGCCCGTGCCGTCAATCACGCGCGCATGCGTCAGCGCGACGACCGGCGCGTTGACGCTCACAAACTCGCGCACCTCCGGCGCGAGCGCGCTCTCGGTCTGCGTGCGCGCCGCGTCGCCGGGCAGGGCGAGCAGCAGACAGCCGACCAGGACGAGCCGGCGCAGGCGCGGCAGAGTGTCGCGCGTAAAAACTCGACGGGACGAACGGGTGCGGGTTCGACTTTCCATCTCGGCCTCCCTGCGCGTCTGTTTATGTTAGGCTGGGCATACTATCAGGCTTTGCGAGGGAGGGGAACGATGAGGCTGCGTCTGCTGTCCGCCTGTCTGCTGGCGGCCGTGCTGAGTCCGTCCGTGGTTGTGCACGCCCAGGAGGCCAACTCAGTGCGCGCCTACCGGCGGGCGCACGAGCATGAGATATTCGCGGAGTTCGTGCAGTTGTTATCGCTGCCGAACGTGGCCGCCGATCACGCGAACATTAGGCGCAACGCCGACGCCATCGTGCAACTGATGGCGCGGCGCGGTCTCAACCCGCGCCTGCTGGAAGCGACGACCGCGGACGCGCCGCCGGTCGTGTACGGCGAGTTGCGCGTGCCCGGCGCGGCGCACACGCTTGTGCTCTACGCGCACTACGACGGGCAGCCGACCGACCCGAAGCAGTGGACGGGCAGCGCGCCGTGGCAGCCTGTCCTGCGCACGGCGGCGCTCGAAGCCGGCGGGCAGATCGTGCCGCTGCCGAAACCGCCTGAGCCGATCAACCCGGAGTGGCGGCTCTACGCGCGCTCCGCCTCGGACGACAAGGCGGGCGTGCTGGCCGTCCTCACCGCGCTCGACGCGCTGCGGGCGACGGGGCAGCAGCCGACCGCCAACCTTAAAATCTTCTTCGAGGGCGAAGAGGAGGCTGGCTCGCCGCATCTCGCCGACATACTGAGCCGCAACAAGGAACTCCTCAGCGCCGACGCCTGGATCATCTTCGACGGCCCCGTGCATCAATCGGGGCGCAAGCAGGTCGTCTTTGGCGTGCGCGGCGTGACGAGCGTGGACATCACCACCTACGGCGCGAAGCGTCCGCTCCACAGCGGGCACTACGGCAACTGGGCTCCGAACCCCGCCCTGCTCCTCGCGCGCCTGCTCGCCTCGATGAAAGACGAGCGCGGGCGCGTGCTCATCCAGGGCTTCTACGACGATGTCGAACCGCTCGGCCCCGTCGAGCGCCGCGCCCTCGCCGACGCCCCGCCGATTGACGACGAACTAAAAGCCGCCCTCGGCTTCGCGCAAGCCGAAGGCGGCGGCAAGAGTCTGCTCGAACTGCTCAGCGAGCCGTCACTCAACATAGACGGCATCAGCAGCGCCGAGGTCGGCGCGCAGGCGCGCAACGTCATCCCCACGACCGCCACCGCCACGCTCGACCTGCGCCTCGTGCGCGGCAACGACTACCGCCGCCAGGTCGAACGCCTCATCGCCCACGTCCGCCGGCAAGGCTTCTACGTCACCGACCACGAGCCGACCGACGCCGAGCGCCGCCAGCACCCGCTCATCGCCCGCGTCACAGATCGCGGCGGCTACAACGCCGAACGCACGCCCATGGACTTGCCCATCTCGCTCGCCGTCACGCGCGCCGTCCAATCCGCCTCCGCCCAGCCCGTCGTCAAACTGCCCACCCTCGGCGGCAGCCTCCCCCTCTACGTCCTGCATGAACAACTCGGCGCGCCCTCCATCACCGTCCCCCTCGCCAACTACGACAACAACCAGCACGCCGAGAACGAAAACATCCGCCTCCAGAATCTGTGGGATGGAATTGAGATCGTCGCGGCGATCATGACGATGAGGTAAGACAGAGAAAGGCGTAGCGGCTGTCCTCCGCGCTCTTTGCGGTTAAGCACAAAGCTTTAACCGCAAAGGCCGCGGAGAGGGCCGCGAAGGGCGCGGAGAGCTTGAGCCTGCCAAACATCTTCTTAAAACCGTGAACCCTGCGGCAGGTAACGTCAATCGGCCTTTTGCACCTTGCCCAGAGGGGTAAACGATTTCTCGTCCGCCGCGCATAAGAACTGCCAGACGGTCTGCGCAGGATCGGTGATGATCGTAGAGTCGAACGCCTCGCCGGCCGTGCCGTGCAGCTTGCCCTCTTTCAGCGCCGCCTGGAACGCGGCCGGGTGCGGCAGCGACAGGCTCAGGGTCTCGCCTTCGAGCCGGTACTTGACCAACATGTAGCCCGGATACCTTTTATCCTTCACCGTCGCCTTGTAGTCGGCCACCATAAAGTTCTGTCCGTTACAGGCGAACGTATAAAACTCAGGCATCAGCTTATTCTTCAGCCCTTTCGCCGTCACGGAGGCTACGACGAGCTTGTGGCCCGACTGCTTGATCGTGACGTAGCCCTCATCCTTGCCCGCCCGCACCAGCCACCTCCCGACCAGACGCTTATCCGCCACCGCCTCTTTAGGCACGACCAGCGGGCGGACGAATACGACATCACAACCCAACGACAGCAGGCACAAGCCCGCCAGCGCGAGGGCTTGCAACAAGGTGACACACGGCCTGTCAGCCTTCATTCGTTAAGTCTGCTGCGTTTGGAATGCCCGCAAAGTGTGCAGGGCGTCCGTGAAGACGCCCTGCCTCGGTTCGAGTTCGATGATGGGCCGTGGAGGGCTCGAACCTCCGACCCGATGATTAAGAGTCATCTGCTCTACCAACTGAGCTAACGGCCCGTTGAGGGGTGAGAGAAATTTAACGGCGCAGTAATTGTGTGTCAAGCAGCGACGCAGCACGCCGCGACAAAGTAGCGAGGGACGCGCGCAGGAACGTTCCTGCGCGCGCCCGTGTGCGTGCTCAGCGCGCGGTCAGTTCCGTGGGCAGTTGCTTGTCCACGACGGGGCGGGCGGGCGCGTTGGCCAGTTCCTCGGCGGTGAGGAAGATGGTGCGGGCGATCTTCTGCATCTTGTCGTAGTCGATCTTGTCGGGCGAGTCGGTGGCGCGGTGGTAGTCCTCGTGCACGCCGTCGAAGTAGAAGATGATGGGCACGCCCTTCTGCGCGTAGTTGTAGTGATCCGAGCGGAAGAAGAAGCGGTTCGGGTCGTGCGGGTCGTCGTACTTGTAGTTGAACGCGAGGTTCAGGTAGGCGCTGTTGACGCGCTCGCTCAAAGCGCCCAGTTGCGTGCTCATCATCTGCGAGCCGATGACGTAGATTTCGTCGGGGGCGGACAACTCGCGGTTGGCCGGGTTCGTATCGTTCGGCTGACGGCTGCGCCCGATCATGTCTATGTTGAGTTGGGCGACGACCTGCGTGAGTGGCACGGTCGGGTGCTCGGTGAAGTACTTTGAACCCCACAGACCCTTCTCCTCGCCGCAGTGCCAGACGAAGAGGACGGAGCGCGCGGGGCGCGGCCCCCTAGCGATGGCCTCGGCGATGGTGAGCACGGAGACCGTGCCCGAGCCGTCGTCGTCCGCGCCGTTGCAGATGTTGTCCGTGCCCACGGGCGCGCAGAGGCCGAGGTGGTCGTAGTGCGCGCCGAGCGCGACGTACTCGTGTCTGAGCGTCTTGTCTTTGCCTTCGAGCACGCCGACGACGTTCTGCGTGAACTGCTGGTCGGTCGTCACAGAGACGCTGAAGCGCAGCACCTTGTCGGGCGCGAGCGTGAAGGACGCGCCGCCCTTGCGCTCCTGGGCGAGGCGCAGCACGTCCGCGCCGGTCTGCCGCTCGCCCGCGAACAGCGCGTCGAGCATGGCGGGCGCGGCGTAGATGACGGGGAGCGGCGCGGCTTCACCCGCCGCCGGCTGCGGCGTCGTGTTGTTCTCGACCGTGAACGAGCCGCGCTCCAGGTTGCGCTGGCGCACGGCGAACCACGCCGCCACGTCGCGCTGCGCGGGGATGAGCACGACGCCGCGCGCACCGTGCAGCCGCGCGTAGGTTTCGGGGTCGGCCCAGTCTTCGCCTAGCTTGCCCCGCGTGTCGGCGCGCGACACGCTGGCGGGGAAGTTCGAGCTGGCGATGACGATCTTATCGCGCACGTCAACGCCCTCGTAAGGGTTCATGTTCTTCGCCTTGATGAACCAGCCCGTGCCGACGTAGACGAGCGACCCCGCGGCCGTGCCCGCGTAGTTCGCCACGGTGAAGTCGGGGCCGAGGCGGAACGGCTGATCGTTGAGCGCGGCACTGGTCTGCGCGGCGTCAACCTTGGTGCGGCGGAGCGCGATGCGTTGGAAGTAAGTGCCTTCGTCGCCGGCCGGCTTGACGCCCCAACGCTTGAGGTTGTCGGCGATGAACTTGGCCGTCTCGTCGAGGCCGGGCGAAGGCGTGTCGCGCCCCTGCATCGCGTCGGACGCGACGAAGTGCAGCCGCTCGCTCAAAACGGCGGCCGTGATCCGATCCGCCGCCTTCACCTCCGCCTTGGGCAGCGCGGGCGCGGCGGTGGGCGCGTGCGCCGTCTGGGTGAAGGCGAGCGGCGTCCAGGTGACGACGAGCAGCAGGGACAGCCATAGGCTGAGCAGATTCGATCTACGCATGACTCCTCCGCGAACGTGGGCTGGCATTTGCCGCTAATGTAACAGGCGGGTTGGACGTTGACCAAACGGCGGGGAGTGATTAACCATAAAGACACGAAGACACGAAGGCTGAGCTTCGTGTCTTCGTGTCTTTATGGTTAGTTCGCCCTTGTCTATGCTTAGCTCGCCGAGGCGGCTTTGGGTTGTTGCAGTTGTTGCTGCTTCTCCTGCTCCATGCGCGCGCCGAGTTCCTGGAGTTGCTGCGCGCTCAGCACGCTCTGCGCCTTCGGGAACATCTCCGTCTCTTCCTCTTTGACGTGGTGCTCGATGTCGCGTTTGAGATCGCTCACCAGGTTGTCCCAGGCGTTGCCTTCGGGCGGCGTGTCCGACAATTGCTTGAGCAGGTCTTTGATCTCTTGGTGCTCGCCATAGGCTTCGAGCGTGATCTCGCGCGTCGCGGCCTCCTGTTTGAGCACAGGGTAGAAGATCGTCTCCTCGATGTGCGCGTGCACGTCGAGCGCCTGCTTCAGCTCGTTGAAGAGTTGCTGTCGCTCAGGCGCGCCCTCCTCGGCGGCCACGAGTTGCTGCAACGTCTGCGCCGCCTGCTGGTGATCCTGCTTCAAGAGTGTGAATGCGTCCATATTGCCTCTCCTTACTTTAGTGACTCTAGTCTGTCAGTCGCGTTTGACGACGGTCTCGCGCTCGTGCACCACCGTGGCGGTGTCGCGCGAGCGCCCGCGCGCGGCCATGGCCGCGATGGCGACGATGGCCAGCAAAAGCAACGCGCCGAGGCCGAGCCAGAGTGGGTTGATGCCCGTCTGCTCGCGCGTGACCTGCACGGTCGTGGGCTGACTGGTTTCGGTCGTCCGCGTGGTCTGCGTGGTCGTGGACTGTGAACTGCCGGAGTTGCCGTTGCTCTGCGCCAGGGCGGGGAGCGACAGCGTGCCGACGAGCACGGCGAGGGTGATGATTAGCGTGGTCGCACTATGTCTCATGCAAATAGCCTCCTGTTATGTCGCATCGAAAGAGAACAAACCGCGGCCCGAAGCAGTACAGCAACTGCCCGCCCGACGCGGCTTTTTACTGTCATTTAAATAAAGTGGAGAGAAGGGTGAGAGACGTATGCTACTCACGTGCCAGCGCGCGGGCGGGGGGCGGCAACTCCGCCCGCGCGTTTGGCACAAAGGAATCGTCTATGCGAGAATCTGCGCGCGCGCCTGTAGCTCAGTGGATAGAGCGCCTGTCTCCGGAACAGGAGGTCGCAAGTTCGATCCTTGCCAGGCGCATTCACCTCACGTAATTCTTCCGCGACCCGCTTTAATTCCCGCGCCGAAAAGCTCGCCGGTTAAAGTTGTTCGGCGTGGGTGTGTTTGCGTTCCCGCCGAGGACGCCGCGCGCGATGGTCAGCTTCGCGATCAGGCGCGGCTCAAGGCGTTGGAACTTGTCGGCGGTCGCTTGCGCCTCGTCGAAATCGAGGCGGGCGAGCGCGGCCAACTCCTGCGCGTACTCCGTGATGATGCCGCTCAGAGAGCCGCCGCCCCTGAGCGGCAGTTCGCCGTCTTTGAAGAAACGTCCCTCGAAGCCGTTGAGCAGCGCCGCCGCGCCGAGCAGTTCGTTGATCTGGCTGATGCCCGGCGCGAGCACCTCGAAGCTGCGCGCCGGATCGATGTCGGCGAAGGCTTGCGCGACGCGCAACTGCGCTTCGAGTTGCTGATAGTTCTCGGCGCGGCGCGAGACGAGCGTGCGCGCCTCTTCGAGGAGTTGCTGGGCCGGCTTCTTGTCGCCGTTCTTAACCAGCAGCGCGGCGATCTGCGTCAGCGCGTCGAGCCGCTCCTCGTCCGACTGCAAACGGGCGAGCATCTGCTGCGCCTCTTCCAGCCGCCCTTGCGTCGCGGCGCGCACGACCTGCTGGCGCTCGATGGCCTGCAACACCTGCGTGCGTTCGTCCGGGCTGAGGTGGTCGTTGGCGATCTGCCGGGCGCGATCCGGGTTGCCTTCCTCCACGGCCTGCATGGCCGCCTGCTGGTAGAAACGCCCTTGCGCCCCCGGCGGCACTTGCGCCGCCACGTTGAGCATGGCGTCCACCGATCCCTGCTGCATCAGCGTGTTCATCTGGTCGCGCACATTCGTCGGCTGGTCTGTGCTGATCCCGGCCGCCGTCAACTTCTGGCGCACGAGCGCCGCGCGCGTCGGCGCGTACTTGTCGATCTGCGGGAGCAGAGACCGCACCGACGCGAGCAGCAGCGTCCCGTTCGCCTCGTTCTGATTGCCGAAATTGATACGCGGGCCAAAGCCGGGGCCGCCGCCGCGTCCGCCGGCACCACCGCCGCGCGCTCCGGCGGCCGTGCTCTGTGGCGTCACGCTCAGCGCCGAGTTGATGACCGCTTCCAGCAACTCGCGGTAAGCCGCTTCGTCTAAGACCTGCGCGCTGCTGAGCGTGGCACTCACCGTGGTATTGGTAAGCGGGCCGCTGTTGGCGGGCGTCGCCTGGTCGCTGCCCGTGACACTGCCCGTGACACTGGCGAGCGTCGTCTTCGCGGCGACTGAGCGCGGCCCCGGTCGCAACAGACTGAGCGCCAGATTGCGCGCGTTCTGGTTCGTCGTCAGATTCTCCCCGCGCAAGGCTTTGAGTATGTCCTCCGTGAGCCGCGCGGCGGCGTCCTTGTCCTTCGTCTGGAGCTTCGCCAGCAGGTTTAAGAGCGCGCCGGAATACTCGCCCTTGCTCAACATCTCTTCGGCCTTTTGCAGCGCCTGCTTCGGATCGTTCGCGGCGATGAGCGTCAGCAGACCGAACTCAAAATTGGCCTCCGGGTCAACGCGCATCATCAGCCGGTTGTCCGCTGCCTGCGGCAGACGCGTCGCGCGCAGAATGTCGAGCGCCAGACTCGGATCGCGCTGCGCGATCACGTTCAACGTCTCGCGGCGCACCTGCACCGCGGTGTTGAACTGCTGCTGGTCGTTGTTCGCCAGCCCGGCGACCAGCGCGCCGAGACCAGCCCCCGCCTCGGCGAACAGGCTGCGCGCGCGCGCTTCGTCGTGCGTCCAGAGCGCATCGCCCGCCATGACCTGCACGCGCAGACGGTTCTCCGGCAGCCTGAGCGACTGCGCCTCGGCCACCGTCTGGTCGAGCAGCTTGAGCGCCTGCTTCTCCAACGCGGCCTGCGCCTGCTTCTGCTCGTCCTGCGTCGTCGTCTGCTGCTGCTGGTCTATGACGGACGGCTGCGCCGGCTCCTGCGCCGCGCCGGTCGCGTTGGTCAGAAGAGTGCCGAGCGCAAGCCCGGTCAGGATAAAGGAGAGGCGTCTCTTACTTGCCATGTTCACCTCGTGACGAAAAGTTCGCGGCCAATAAAGCACTGGGGATGCTGTCTGTTAGACGCGCCGGCCGGCTCGCAGGTTACGAAAATCGCGCGCCGGCCGCCATAATAGCCCGGCACACGCATCCCGCGGAAAGGACTGAAAGGCCCGCGCCGAAACACTAATGCTCGTCGTTAACCGCCAGCACGCCACCGTCATCAACACGCCGCACGGCTCGGAGATACGTCCGCTGATTGATCGCACCACGTCCGCCATCGAGTTGTGCAGCCTCGCCGAAGAGGTCTTGCCGCCCGGCGCGGCCGTCGCGCGCCATCACCACCACAAGACGGAAGAGGTTTACTACATCCTCAGCGGCACGGGGCGCATGACCGTCGGCGGAGAGGAGCGCGCCGTCGCGGCCGGCGACGCCATCTTCATCCCGCGCGGCGCGACGCACACGCTCGCCAACACTGGCGCGCAGCCGCTCGTGCTGCTGCTCGTCTGCGGCCCCGCCTACGACTGCGCCGATCACTTGATGGAGTAAAGAGCGCAACCCGATAAGTTGAGCAGGGGGCGTCCGGTGACGGCGTGATGACGGAACGGCTGTTAAATGTGATTATGAACGACGGCTCGCGCCACTTCGGCGCGCTGCCGCAGACCGTTCTCTGGTACGAGCTACACGACCACATCAAACAGTTGACCGGCGCGACCATGACGGGCTTCCTCACCGACCACGTAACCGAAGCCTGGATTGATTTCACTTACTGCGGCCACGAATTCTCGGTGAACGATCAGTTCGGCACTTACTGGTTTTTCGTGGCCGACCCGCTGTGCCCGGACGACTTGCTGGCGGCGGTGCTGTCTCATTGTGGGCGGTTGCTTGAGCCGGACGAGAAGCCTTAGCCGACCGACGCCCCGCCCGTGCGCGCGCCCCGCGGCCGGTGCGCTTGTCGCTGTATGAGCCTTCGTCGTATGCTCCAACCTCACGCCGCGCGCGCGTGCATCATCCCATGACGCAAAGCAGGCTGTTCGCACAGGTCACGGACTGTCTCCGGCTCGAAGCCGAAGCCATCGCGCAGGCGGCGGCGCGTTTGCGGCCCGAGGAGGTTGAGCGCGCGATCACTCTGCTGCGCGAGTGTCGCGGCAAGGTCGTGCTGGTGGGCGTCGGCAAGTCGGGCAACGTGGCGCAGAAGATCGCGGCGACGCTGACGAGTACGGGCACGACCGCCGTCTTCCTGCATCCGTCGGACGCGCTGCACGGCGGTCTCGGCGTCGTCACGGGCGAAGACGTGGTCGTTGTCATCAGCAACAGCGGCGAGACGGACGAAATCCTCGCCATGCTGCCCTACCTCAAACACCGCCGCGTGCCCGTCGTCGCCCTCATCGGCAACCTGCGCTCGACGCTCGCCGCGCGCGCCGACGTGCTCATAGACGCCTCGGTGGAGAAGGAAGCCTGCCCGCTCGGTCTTGCGCCGACGACGAGCACGACCGTCGCGCTCGCGCTCGGCGACGCGCTCGCGCTCACGCTGATGCAGTGCAAGGAACTGACGCCAGAAGCGTTCGCCCTGAACCACCCGGCGGGACGCTTGGGCAAGCGGCTCAGCCTGCGCGTGAGCGACGTGATGCACGGCGGCGCTGAGAACCCGACCGTCGCGCCCGAGGCGCCGCTCCTCGAAGTCGTCCACGCCATCAGTCGCGGCGGTCTCGGCGCGGCGAACGTCGTTGACGGCGCAGGGCAACTCGTCGGCATCATCACCGACGGCGACCTGCGCCGCGCGCTCGAACGCGGCGAGCTGGCCGATCTCGCGCGCTTGACGAGCGCCGCGATCATGACGCGCACGCCCGTCACGACGACGCCAGACACGCTCGCCTACGCCGCCTTGCGACTGATGGAAGATCGCCCGTCGCAAATCTCCGTCCTGCCGGTTGTGGACGAGCGGGGCGTGTGCGTCGGTCTGCTCCGGCTGCACGACATCGTGCGCAGCGGGTTGTAATAGTTGTGCGCGGGCCGCGTGCCGTTGATCAGCCGCCGAGGGCCTGCATCAGCTTAAAGCCGTCCGGGCTGCCCAGCCCGGTACACGCATCCCAGCCCTGGCGCGCTTCGTACTTGCCGAACTGACCGTCAATGTCGTTGTTCCCCTGGATGATGTCGCGGAAGAGGCCGGCGACGGCGGGCTGACTGTAGATCAGCGGGTTGAGGAAGCCGGCCGGCTGCTTGCCGAGGTTGGCGAGCCGCTGGTTGATGAGCGCCACCAACGCGGCCCAGAGCGGCGCGACCGCGCTCGTGCCGCCGACGACCGTGTCCTGCCCGCTGGCCCTGACCTTATAGCCGGTGCGCGGGTCGGCGTTCCCGGCCACGTCGGGCACGCCGCGCCCCGCGTTGTTCGTCGGCGACTTCGGGACTTGCGCCTGCGCCTGGTAGCTCGGCAGGGGGAAGAAGTTGCTGACGCCGCCGCCGGTCGAGCCGACGCTGTCGCCCTCGTTCCACACTACCTCGCTGTTGATGCTCGTCCCCGCGCCGACCAGCTTCGTGCCGCCGCAGGCTAAGGCGAAGGGGCTGGCGGCGGGGAAGTCAACGTGGGGCTTGCCGTCGCGCTCCTCGCTAAGCTGATCGGACGAGCCGTCGTCGCCGGCCGAGCAGCAGACCGTCACGCCGAGGGCGGCGGCGTCCTGAAACGCCTGATCCATCGCATTGCGGAACTGCTCAGTCTTGCGGTCTTCGGGGCCGCCCCAACTGATCGAGATGATGGACGGCTTGCGCACGTTGTCGTGGATGGCGGTCTGGACGGCGTCGAGAAAGCCCTGGCCGGTGTTGGGAGCAAAGTAGACGGCGAGCTTCGCGCCGGGCGCGACCGCGCCGGCCACTTCGATGTCGAGCATCACCTCGCCGTCGGCGTCCAGGTTGATGCCGGGCAGATTAGCGCCGCCGTCCACGCCGATGGCGCTGATCTCCGGCAGCGGAATGTTGAGCCGCTCGAAGTACGCCTCCAGGTCTGCGGTGATGAAACCCGCGCCCCGCACGCCGGCATCGTTTTTCGTGTTCAACTCGATGATGGCGATGCACTGCCCCTTGCCGTCCAGCCCGACGGGGAAGTTGTAGAGCCGGGCCACCTCCGGCGGCGTGAAGCTGCCATCGGACGCGTTCATGGGCGCGGCGGCCGCCGTCAACGCGCCTTTCCGCCCGCCCGCTTTTTTCTTCGCGCCCTTCTTGCCCCCGACTTTCCTGCCTTTCGCGGCGCGCGGCGGAGCGCCGTCCAGGCGACGGTAGTGCGGCCTGGCCGTCGGGCGTTCGTCGAAGCCGAAGACGCCGACGATGATGTCGGCCAACTCGGCCGGCACGCTCAGCGAGCCGGTGCGGCCGCGGTAAGATTCGCGCCCGATCCGGTAACACTGCACCTTGGCCTTGAAGGCGGCGGTCAGATCGGCGAGCGTGCCCGCCAACTTCACCGTCCGGCGGGGGATGCTGGCCTGCACGACCGTCAGGTTGTGCGCGTGGGCGAAGGCATCAATCTTGGCCAGGTCGTCCGGGTCTGCGCCGTGCTGCGCGGCGAACTCTTCGCGGCTGACGTACTGCCGCTCTGCCGGCAACTGTGCGCCGAGTTCCAGCGCCTGCTGCCGCGCCGCGGCGCGCGCCTCCGGGCCGCCGCTAGTCGCCCGCGGGCGCACGAGCACGGTTATCTCGATCCACTCGGCCGGATCGACTTTGCCGGCCGGCTTGGAGTCCGGCTGCGCCTTCCGTTGACTACCGGCGAGGGTTTTACGTTTTTTGCTCGTGGGCATGTGCGACTCCTTATCACGGCCGACCGGGCTTGAGCGAGAGGGGTGTGGCCGCTCCATCGTTGTCGTCGGGGGAGGTGCGGGCCTCCCGGCTGTTCTTCACGCGCTGCATGTTATGATACTTGGGCGCGATCTATTTCATCAATCTTCAGCTTCAGGCCCGTTATGCTATGCGAGTGAGACACGGAAGAGGGCGCAGCGGCACGTCCGCGGCGGGCGCGCTCCGCGCGCTGGCGTTAGCGGTCGTGACCGTCTGCGGCGCAAGCCCGGCGTGGGCGACTGTCGGCGGGCGTGCGCGTGAGGCCAAGCCGATCCCGGCGGGCGAAGTCACAGTCGTGCTGCCGGAACGTCTCTTCAACGCGCTCCTCGAATCGCTGTTCACCTTGCCGCAGCCGCCGACCTTTCCGCTACCGCGCGTGGGGCAGGGCGGGGACGCGGACGACAACAAGGGCGGCACTTGCCCCAGCGTGATCACGCTCGCGCGCGAACAGGCGGGCGCGCACACGGGCGTGCAGTTCCGCGCCGGACAGATCACCGCGCCGATTGCGTTCAAAGGCGCGTACAGCGCGCCGCTCCTCGGCTGTCTGAAGTTTCAGGGCTGGGCGGACACGAATCTGAATCTCTCGTTCGACGAGGCGCGGCAGGCACTCGTCGCCCGCGTCGTGGTGCGCGAAGTGCACCTGAGCAAAGTGCCTGCGCTGCTCAATAACGGCATCACCGGCCTCGTGCAGGACGCGCTCGATGCGCGCATCAACCCGGTCGAAATCCTACGCGCCGAACAGGTCTCGCTGCGGCTGCCGCTCACGAAGCTGGCGACGGGCGGCGCGCTCCGCCTGCGCGCGCGCGAAGTGCGCCACGAGGTCGCGCAGAGCGAGTTGCGCGTGCGCATCGTCTACGAGTTCGTGCGGGAGGACTGAGGCGCGTGACGGTTGCGGATCTGACTACCACGTTGTACCGCCCCGTCGGGACGACGGAGTTGACGCTGATCCGCAAGAGCGGCTACCGCGAGTTCCCGCCACGCCTGCCTGATCAACCGACCTTCAATGCCCCGCTCACCGAAACGCACGCCGTCCGGCTCGCGCGCGACTGGAACACGAAGTACAGCGCGGACGGGCGCGGCTACGTGACGCGCTTCCGCGTGCGCTCGCTGTACCTCGGCAAGTTCCTCACCCACACGGTCGGCGGGACGGAGCACCGCGAGTACTGGATTCCGGCAAACGAGTTGTACCTGCTCAACCGCAACATCGTCGGCCTCATCGAAGTGATCGCCGAGTTCAGGCGAAATTAACCACAAAGACACGAAGGCATCGAGAAAGTCTCTCTTCGTGCCTTCGTGTCTTTGTGGTTAATCCTTTCGGGCGCGCTTATGCACTGACGGCCGCGCCGACCGGCATGTCCACGACCTCCCAGGCCGAGTCGTCGCGCAGCAGTTTCGTCATCAGCATCGCGTGGAACAGGTGGCCGCTGCGCTCGGCGCGCACCAAGCCGAGCAGCGGCATCCCTAAGAGCGCGAGGTCGCCGATGATGTCGAGAATCTTGTGGCGCACAAACTCGTCGCGCATGCGCAGGGGGCGGTCGTTCAGCATGCCGTCGGGTGTGAGCACGATGGCGTTGCCAATCGAGCCGCCGCGGATCAGGTTAGCGCGGCGCAGCGTCTCGATCTCGGCGGTGAAGCCGAAGGTGCGCGCGGCGGCGATCTCGCGCCCGAAGGCCGCCGGGTCGAGCGCGTCGAAGCGGCGGCGCTGCACACCGATGAGCGGGTGCGCGAAGTCAATCAGGCAGTCTATTTCATAACCCTCATGCGGCTCGACGCTGATACGGCGCGCGCCTTCGGCGACGGCCACCTTTTTGCGCACGCGCAGGACACGCCGCGCCGCCGGCTGCTCTACCACACCGACGCGCTCGATCAACTCCGTGAACGGCTCGGCCGAGCCGTCCATGATCGGCACTTCGAGGTTGTCCACTTCGATGTAGGCGTTGTCCACGCCGCCGCCGCGCAGCGCCGCCAGCAGGTGCTCGACCGTGGCGAGCGTCACGCCCGTGTGCATCAAGGTCGTCGCGTAGCTCGAATGCGCGACGCATTCGACGGTGGCGGGAATCTCGAAGTTGTCGAGGTCTGTGCGGACGAAAATGTAGCCGGTGTCGGGCGGGGCGGGGCGCAGGCCCACGTGGACGGGCACGCCCGTGTGCAAGCCCAGCCCGCTCGTCGTCACGGCCGCCGCGAGCGTTGTCTGTCTGATCAAAACGAGGCTTCGATCCTTTCCGCGTCGGCACGCCGCGCACGCGCCTTTGTCTTTGGAGCACAAAAAATAGGTGCAATGATTATGCCGCGCGTCTTAGCTCGTTAATCAGCGCAAACACGTCCGCACAACCCGCCAGGCTGTGGCACACAGACCACAACCGTGCGGCGCGAGCGCAACAGTGAAAAGCCGTGACGGGTGGCGGGTGACAGGTGACAAGAAAAACAGTTCTTACCTGTCACCTGTCACTTGTCACCCGTCACGGCTTTTACTTATCATCGAAGCTACAATGCCAAGCAACAAGGGTTCGTCCGCGCAGCCGACCGAGCGGGTCTATCTGATCGACTCGATGTCGCACATCTTCCGCGCATTCTTCGCGCCGATGGGTGGGCGCATGGAGCCGCTACGCAACAGCAGCGGGCAGGTGACGCAGGCCGTCTTCGTCTTCACCAACATGCTGCGCAAGCTCCTCGCCGACGAGCAGCCGCACTACATCGCCGCCGTCTTCGAGTCGGGCGTGCCCACGTTCCGCCACGAGATGGACGCGGGCTACAAGGCGCACCGCGCGGAGATGCCGGACGAGTTGGCGTCGCAGATTCCTTACATCATACGCGTCTGCGAAGTCTTCAACGTCCCCGTCCTGAACGTGCCCGGCTACGAGGCGGACGACGTGATCGGCACGCTCGCCGTGCAGGCGGCAAAGAAAGGTTTGCAGGCCGTCATCGTCTCGAACGACAAGGACATGTGCCAGCTTGTGCGCGACCCGCTGGTCGTCTGCATGCGGCAGAACTCGCAGAACGTGAAGCGCAAAGAGCCTGTGCCGCCGGTCGAGTGGTGCGACGAGCGTTGGGTCGAGCAGAAGTTCGGCGTGCCGCCCACGCAGATCATAGACCTGCTTGGCCTGATGGGCGACTCGGTGGACAACATCCCCGGCGCGCCCGGCATCGGCGCGAAGGGCGCAGTGCAGATCGTCAAACAGTTCGGCTCGATTGAGCATGCGTTGAAGAATTGGGAGGAGGTCAAGCACAAGACTTACCGCGAGTCGCTGCGCGATAACGCCGATCTCATTCGGCAGTCGCGCGAGTTGGCGACGATCAAGACGGACGTGAACATCACGCTCGATCTCGATCAACTGCGCGCGCGCCCGCCCGACCGCGCCGCCGCCTATGCGCTTTTCCGCGAGCTTGAGTTCCAGTTGCTCACGCGCGAGTTCGCGGACGCCGCCGGCAGCGTTGACCTGGGGCCGTCGGCCGCGCGCCGCTATCGCAGAATCAGCACCGCCGCCGACCTCGAACCGCTCGTGCGCAAGCTCTGGGAGACGGAGCACTGGGCGTTCAGCGTCGCCGACTCGACGCCCGCCGGGGCGGGCACGCAAGGCTCGACGCGCGAACAGGCGCGGCCCACGGGGCTAGCCATCTCGTCGGCCGCGTTCACGTCCGCATTCATAGACCTCGCGGGCTTCGAGGGCGGCGCGGAGGCGGCGGTCGTCGGCTTGCGCGACGTGCTCGGCAATGGCTTGCTCGAAAAGTCCGTGCACGATCTCAAACGCGCCACCGCCCTGCTCGCGCCGCTTGGCATTGAGTTGGAAGGCGTGGCGGACGACACGCTGCTCGCCGCCTACCTGCTCGACCCGATCCGCAGCAAGTACGATCTGGCCGATCTGGCGCGCGAGGCGAGCATCGCGGACGGCTGGACGGAAGCGCCTGAAGGCTGGACGGCGGAGCAGTGGCGCACGGCCGAGACGGCCGATCTGACCGCGCAGGTCGCGGACGTGCTGCACGGGCGCATCCTCGAACAGGGTCTTGAAGTCATCTACAACGAGATGGAGTTGCCGCTCGCGCCGCTGCTGCACCGGATGGAGGCGGCGGGCTTGCGCGTGGACACGAAGGCGCTCGGCGAGTTGTCGGCGTTCTTCGGCGCGGAGTTAGAGAAGCTGACCGCGCAGATATACAAGGCGGCGGGGCGCGAGTTCAAGATCAGCTCGCCCAAGCAGGTCGGCGAGGTGCTCGAAGAGTTGAACATCAGCACGGGGCGCAAGACTTCCACGGGCCAGGTCTCGACCAGCCGCGCCGTGCTCGACGAACTCGCGCAGCACTACGAACTGCCGCGCCTCATCATCGAGTACCGCGAACTCGACAAGCTGAAGGCGACCTACACGGACTCACTCCCCGCGCTCGTCGGCCCCGACGGCCGCATCCACAGCCAACTAAATCAGACCGTGACCGCGACGGGGCGACTCAGTTCCAGCGACCCCAACCTCCAAAACATCCCGATTCGCACCGAACTCGGCCGCCGCATCCGGCGCGCGTTCGTGCCGGACAAGGGCAACGTCTTCGTCGCGGCCGACTACTCGCAGTTGGAACTGCGGCTGCTCGCGCACATCACGCGCGACCCCGTCATGCTCGAAGCCTTCCAGCAGGGCGAGGACATCCACACGCGCACGGCGCAACTCGTCTTCGGCGCGCGCACCAAAGAGGAGTTGAAGGAGAAGCGCCGCTTCGCCAAGATCGTCAACTTCGCCATCGCCTACGCCGTCGAGCCGTTCGGCCTCTCGCAGCGCGTCGGCATCTCGCGCAAGGAGGCAAAGCAGGTCATCGAGGACTACTACAAGACCTACAAGGGCGTGCGCGCGTACATGGACAAAGTGCCCGAAGAGGCGCGCGTGCTAGGGCACGTGCGCTCCATGTACGGCCGCATACGGCCGCTGCCGACCATCAACGACCGCAACGGCCAAATCCGCGCCCGCGCCGAGCGCGAAGCGATCAATATGCCCATCCAGGGAACTTCGAGCGACATCGTTAAGCTCGCCATGCTCAAAGTTGACGAAGCCCTGCGGCGCGAAGGACTCGCAACGCGCATGGTCATGCAGGTGCACGACGAACTGCTCCTGGAAGGGCCGAAGAAAGAGGCGGAGCGCGCCGCCGCCCTCCTCAAGCGCGAGATGGAGACGGCCGTGGAACTCGACGTGCCCCTCGAAGTCGAAGTCGGCACGGGCGCGAACTGGATGGACGTAAAACAGCAGTGACAAGTGACAAGTGACGAGTGACAAGTTAAAAACTTCTTACTCGTCACTTGTCACTTGTCACTCGGCACTGCTTTTCAATGGCTGACGAAGAGCGAGGACAGGCGGAGCAGCACGCGGGCGGGCGCGTGGTGTATAGCCGTCTGCATACGGAGGGCGAGGCGGAGGGTGGTGGCGGCGGCACGCCGCCGGAAGGGCCAGCGCCGTCGTCGGTGGCGGGCGTGCACTTGCCGGGCGGGCGCGAGGTCGAGCCGCTGCTGCCGGTGCTGGTCGGCAGCTTCGTCCTGCTGGCCGCGCTAGTGGTCGCGCTCGGCCGGCTGAGCGAGTCGGAGGTGCAGCGGGTCAGCTCGGACGTGCAGAGCGTCGAGCAGGCGCAGGCGCTCAAGACCAAGTATCTGCTGCAACTGCGCAACTCGCTCGTCACGCTCCAGGCCGAGGCGCTCACGCGGCACGAGCAGTTGCAGCGCCGCGACCAGCAGGGCGACATCATCATCCCGTTCGACAAGCGGCTGGGGCACGCGCGCGACGACGTGCGGGCGCAACTGCCCGGCTTCGACCGCCTGCCCATCGCGCAGACCGAGCAGGGGCGCACCTTCCGCCAGGCGCTCGAAGACTACCTGCGCGCCACCGAAGACCCGCGCACGTTCGACCTCGAAGGCTTCTCACACTTCCGCGACCTGGACGAGCCGCTGCGGCAGTTCATTGATCAGTCGCAACGCGAGCAGGAGGCGCTGGTCGGCGTGCGCCTGTCGAAGGAGCAGGAGGCGGCAGCGCGGATTCGGCGGCTGACGTTCGCGTCGGCCGCGCTCGCCGTGCTCGTCGCCGCGCTCGCCGTCTGGGAGTTGCAGCGGCGCTTCCGCGAGTTGCGCGCGAGTCTGACAGAAGCGCGGCGCGAGCGGCAGTTCAACGCGCAGATGCTCGAAGGCATGGTCAGCGCCGTCGCCGCGCTCGACGCGCAGGCGCGCATACGCAGCGCCAACCGCAGCTTCTTCCGCCTCTTCCCGCGCGCGGCGGTCGGCGCGTCCGTCTACGACGAGATCGCGGACGCCGAAGGGATGAAACTGCTCGCCAACGCGACCGCCACGCGCGTCGCCCAGCCAACCTATCACGGCCGCTGGCTGCTCAACACGAACGTTGACGGCGGCGCGGACGGCGCGGGCGACGGCGACGGCACACGCGCCCCAGCGGCCGTGGCGCGCAGCTTCGACGTGTATTCGTCGCCGCTCAACCTGGACGGCGAACGCGGCCAAATCCTGACGCTCGTGGACGTGACCGAGGCGGCGGCGACCGAGGCAGAGTTGCGGCGCAAGACTTCGCTCGCGGCCGTCGGGCAAGCGGCGGCGCAGGTGGCGCACGAGATCAAGAACCCCTTGGGCAGCATACGCCTCGGCGTCGCCATGCTGCGCGACATGACCGCAAACCCCGAAGCGCACAACACCATCGAGTTGGTCGAGCGCGGCATCGAACATCTCAACAAGCTGACCGTGGACGTGACCGAGTTCTCGCGCGAGCGTGAGTTGGCGCTCGCCGAGGTGAACGTCAACGACCTGCTCGACAGCAGCCTCGAACTCGTCGCCGAAAAGCTGCGCGCGAAGCAGACGCCCGTCGAGCGCCACTACACGACCGAGCCGCTCACGGGCCCGCTCGACGCCGATCAACTGCGCCAGGTCTTCGTCAACCTCATCGCCAACGCCGTGGACGCGAGCGCCGAAGGCACGCCCATACAGCTTACGACCGAGCGCACGACGCTCGCCCGCGCCGCCACCGCAGACGGCGACCACGCGCCCGCCGCCGGCACAATCCCGGCCGCGCGCGTCACCATCACGGACGAGGGCGAAGGCATGGACGAGCGCACGCGTGCGCGGCTCTTTGAACCCTTCTTCACCACCAAAAAGCGCGGGACGGGTCTGGGTCTCGCCGTCGTCAAAAAGATCGTCGAGCAACACAACGGGCGCGTCTCCGTCGAGAGCGCGCCCGGTCAAGGCACAAGCTTTCACGTCGAGCTACCGCTCCGGCAGGAGCGCGCGGCTTAACGTCCGAATAAGCCGCCGCCCGGCGGCCATCTTTCGGCTGACAGGCAGCAACCACGAAAGCACGCGAATTAACACGAAGCAGAGCACGCGAACGTTCGTGCCGCTTATTTCGTGTCTGTTCGTGTGCTTTCGTGGTTACTGCTTTCCCCCGTTTCATCGCGCCGTCCGCGCCGGCAGAGGCGGCAAGCCTAGCGCACGCGCGGCCCAGGGCAGCGCCGTTTCCAGTTGTTGCCGCTGCACCAGGCGAACGCGCGGGGCGTCAATTACGTCCGGCAGACCGGCGCGGGCGGCGAAGAAGCCGGCGACCCAGGCCGCGACTTCGGGCGCGTCGGGCAAAATCTCTTCCGGCCCGGGGCCGCCCTCGTAGGCCAGGCTGGGCAGCCAGAAGCCGAGATCGAGTTGCGGGTTCGACATGCAGGCCAGATTCCAGTCAACGAATACGGCGCGCTCCGCCATGATGCAGATGTTGTCGCTGCGCAAGTCCCAATGCGTCAGCGCGTCGCCCGCCGTGGGGCAACTCTCTTCCTGCCGTATCAAGCTGGGGAGCGCCGCCTCAAGCCAGCGCGCGTCTGCCAGCCCCAAGGCCAAAAACGGCGCGGGGTCTGCGGCGACCGCCTGCCAGTGCGCGCCGCCCTCCCCATGCACCTGCGCGTAAGTGTCCAACTCCGCCGGAGTGTCGTGCAGCGCGTTGATCTGCGCCAGCGTCAACTGCACCCGCCGCTCGTCCCACGGCGGCGGCCAATGCTGCGCGGACAAGTCCTCGATGACGAGGACGGGCGCGGACTCGTCATCCTCCCACGCCACGAGGCGCGGCATGAACTCACCGCGCAGCGAATTGTAAACACGAATCTCGCGCCGCAAACACTCGCTCGTCAAAGGCGTCGCGCCCACCTTAACGAAGAAACTGCCTCGCGCCGTCTCGCACCGCAGCCGCAGTGCCGGCGTATAGCCACCTTCCACCCGCCGATACAATTCGACCCGCGCGCCGACGAGCCTTCCTATGCGCGACAACAATTCCCGACTGAGCACACCTTCATTCATCGTATGATACGGCGCGCATAAACAGGGCGGCATAACGCCAAGCCTCAGCGGCGAGCGGCCGGCGGATGAAGGCAGCCGCTATTTTAGATGACGCCTGAAGTACAAAGCCTTCGGGTCAACATTATCTCGATAGAAGCCGAACTGAGTCGCTTCGCCCAGCATCTCCCAACCTTCGCTGCCAAGCTTGGCCGCGGCGTTCGCTAAAGCCGCCTTCTTTGCTTCCGCAAAATCGCCGCCGGCGACGACCGCAGTCATGACCTCGTTGCGACACCCCGAATGTTGAAAATAACAGACCTTAGCTGAGCCAGTAACTTTATCGTCCTGACCGACGGCCGGCACATCGGTGATCGCACAATACTCCCAGCGCTCGCCGCCACTCTTCTCCGCCTGCTCTGCTTTAACCGACCCGGCAGCGAGATTGCTGAACATCAGCCCGGCGAGTAAACCTGTCACGAACACGAAAGCCAGCGCCACAGTTTGTCTCTTTCTCATAAGCCCATCCTTTCAACTGTTAATCGGCCACGTCGCTTCTCACGCCCGCAGCAGCGCAAAGTGCCAAAATCTATAGAGGCCCGAAGCAACGAATGGCAGGTCTTACCAGCAAGCTTAACCAATGCTGGTGAGCGCGGCGCGGGCGGCGGCGACGGTGCGGTCAAGGAGTTCGTCCGTGTGCGCGAGGCTGATGAAGGCGGCCTCGAATTGCGAGGGGGCGAGATAGACGCCTCCGTTGAGCATGGCGTGGAAGAAGCGGCCGTAGAGGGCGCGGTCGCTGCGGGCGGCGGAAGTCCAGTCGGTGACGGGCGCGGCGGTGAAGAAGGTGGTGAACATCGAGCCGACGCGGTTCGTGACGGTCTGGATGCCGGCCACGCGCGCCGCGTCCGCGAGCGCCGCCGTCAGGCGCGCGCCCGCGCGTTCGAGTTGCTCATAGACGGATTTGTCGCGCAGGCGCTTCAGGGTCGTCAGCCCGGCGGTCATGGCGAGCGGGTTGCCGGAGAGCGTGCCCGCCTGATAGACGGGGCCGGCGGGCGCGACGTGGTTCATCAGGTCGCGGCTCGCGCCGTATGCGCCGACGGGGAGACCGCCGCCGATGATCTTGCCGAGTGTCGTGATGTCGGGCGCGACGCCGTACAACTCCTGCGCGCCGCCGCGCGCGAGACGGAAGCCGGTCATCACCTCGTCGAAGATGAGCAGCGCGCCGTGGCGCGTGCAGAGTTCGCGCACGGCTTGCAGGTAGCCAGCGCGCGGCGGCACGCAGCCCATGTTGCCGACGACCGGCTCGATGATGACGGCGGCGATGTCCGCGTGCTGCGCGAAGACCTGGGCGAGCGCCGCCTCGTCGTTGAACGGCGCGGTGATCGTGTTCGCGGCGACGGCCGCCGGGACGCCGGGGCTGTCGGGGAGTCCAAGCGTTGCCACGCCTGAGCCGGCTTTCACCAACAGGCTGTCGCCGTGCCCGTGATAGCAGCCCTCGAACTTGACGAGCTTTGTCCGGCCGGTCGCGCCGCGCGCGAGCCGGATGGCGGACATCGTCGCCTCCGTCCCCGAATTGACCATCCGCACCATCTCGATTGACGGCACGGCGTCGGCGATCTCCTCGGCGATCTCGATCTCCAATTCAGTCGGCGCGCCGTAGCTCGTGCCGCGCGCGAGCGCGTCCGTCAGCGCCGCGATCACTTCCGGGTCGGCGTGACCGAGGATCATCGGCCCCCAGGAGCCGACGTAATCAATGTAGGTGCGCCCGTCCACATCGGTCATCGTCGCGCCATGCGCGCTTTGGATGAAACGCGGCGTGCCGCCGACGCCGCGGAAGGCGCGCACGGGCGAGTTGACGCCGCCGGGCATCAGTTCGACTGCGCGGGCGAATAGCTCGGCCGATCTGTCCTGTGCCCCTGTGCTCCGTGCTGTCATGTCTCGTGTCCTCAGTCTAAAAGTTCCGCGCAGTGGAGGTCGTCGAACGCGCGCCAGATGTTTTCCAGGTTCGCCCACCAGTGCGGCGGGGCGAGACCGCTCGACCACTGCCACACGGGGACGAACAGCTCGCGTATCACTTGCCAGCGATAATCGCGCCAGCACTCGTCCCACGTGTAACCGGCGACGCCGCGTGCGACGAGGTGTGCATGATAGTGGCGCAGCAGCGGCTCTTCCAAGCGCGCGCGCCGTTCGGGAAACCAGTTGAAGGCGATCAGGTAGGCGAGGTCTTTCAGCGGCGCGTCCACGTGCCACAGATGCCAGTCGAAAATTAGCACGCGTCCGTCGCCCACGTTGCGCGGGTAGAGGAAGTTCCACCAGTGCGCGTCGCCGTGCGTCAGGGTCAGCCCCGCGCGCGTGAGCATGCGCCGCCACGGGTGCATCGAGCCGGCCAATACCTGTTCATAACGTGCACGCCGCGCAGGCGTCAGCCGGTCGCCCATAAAATCGCAGAAGCCCGCGAGATGTTTTGCGATCAGCCGACGCAGTTCATCAAACTCGGCCTCGGTCGTGAGCCGGCCGATGTCCACGCCCAAGCGCGCATCATCCCACCAGCGCGCGTGCAACTCCGCGAGACACTCCACGACGGCCGCGCATTCATCCTCGCGCGGCGGCAGCGGCACGGGCGGCTGCGTGTGCGTCTCGGTCACATCTGCAAACAGCAAGTGCGCGTGCCCGCTCTGCTCGGCAAACGCCGCGTCGTAGCAACGCAGCAGGGGCAACTCCGGCGCACACGGCGCGGCCCGCTGATAAAACTCCACCTCCCGCCGGCTGAAGTGTGCCCCCACCTCCGGCGTCGTCAGCTTCAGGAACAACTGCCTAGGCGCAGCAGGCGGCGCGTCCGCCGTGTAACTGACGGCCAGGCGCGCGACGCTTGAGATAACGAGCTTACGCGCCAGCGTCACCTCGACGCCGCGCACCTCGCCCGCCGCCAACGCGCCCGCCCGCCGCAGCACGCCCGTCAGCCACGCGGGCGTAACCTGTTCGACGCTAGTGATTGGCTCGGACACGCAAGGCAGTATAGAGCAAAGGTGAATGATAAGTGCTAAGGCGCGAGTTCATACAAGTCGCCGGGCTTGAGGCCGGCGACCGGGAGTTGATCGAGCATAGCGCGCAGTTGCGGCATTAGTGGTAGTAAGTCCTCAATCTTGTTCGAGCGCCCACGCAGGATGATGAATGCGAGAGCGAACCGCTTCAAGTTCTGCTGCTGCGGCAGGTGACGATCCGTCGTGAGAAAAACGTCGTAGTCGGCCGCTACCAGACGCAACAACTCGCCGTTCTTCTTACCTCGCCACGGGGTGTCTGCGATGTGTGTGAAGCCGTGACCGGCGAGATGTGGCATCAGGTCGTAGGTCACGCACTCGTCCACAAAGACATTCATGTGGTCAATTCACCGGCGGCAATCAACTCGCCGATGCGGTTCAGCAATTCCTCGACCTGTTCGCGTCGCACGGTCGGGAAGCCACGCAAGAACTCCTCAACCGAGTAGTCACCTGCCAGGTGTTCAAAGAGATGCTGCACGGGCACGCGCGTGCCGGCGAAGACGGGCGTGCCGCCCATCACCTCCGGGTCGCGCGAGATGATTAAATCCTGCACGGCGGAAACTCTGCGTCGCGTCATGACTGTTATTTCTCCGGCGCGAGTATAACACCCGGCCGCCCGCACGGCGCGCGGCCGTGAATTACCCGAAGATGCTGCGCCAGCGGCGGTCGAGCGCGTCGCCGAAGAGGAAGGTGGTGATCGAGGGCTGCTCGTGCGAGCGGTCGTAGCCGACGAGTTCGACGTAGGCGCGGCCATTGATGTCGGCGTCGCGGTGTCGCCCCGTCACTGTGCAAGCGCCCTCCCAATAGACGATCATCGTCGTACCGCGCGTGTCGAGTTCCTGATCCTTGAGGACGGGCGTGATAGATAGATCAATACCGAAGTGTGGTACTTGCAGCCGCCAGCCGCTCGGATAGGTCGCGCCGGTGTGAGGGCTGCGCCAGTGGGCGGTCGGTTCGAGCGTGAAGTCGGCGTGCGCGAGGGGCGTCCAGCGGCCTTGCTCGTCAACGAACGTGCCGGAAGAGAAGTCGGACGGGCGGTTGCGGCTGTCGCGCAGGTGATAGACCATCACCTCCGCGCCCGTGTCGAGTTGCACGCTGAACCAGTCCCAGCCCTTCTGCTTCTCGGTCGTGCGCCACGTGCCAAACTCGCGATCCATCCACGCCGCGCCCGCGCAAGGCTCGGTCTGTCCGTGCCACGTGATGCGCCCACGGGCCGCCATGCGCGTGTAGGAGAAATAGCGCGACGCTTCGCCCTCGTCCTTGAAGCTGACGCCGATGCCCTGATGACCGTTGAGCGCGGGCGGCTTCTGCGGGCGCAAGGCGACCTCGAAGATCAGGTCGTCGCCCAGAGTGGCGCGCAAGAGGTGCGTGCCGTCCTGACCTTGACGCACAGACCAATCGCCGAGGCGCAACTCGTAACGCTTATGGCTCATGCGCGCCGCCGCGTCGAACGGCCCGTTCGCGCTCTTGCGGTGGGCGTAGCGAAACGTCGCGCGCGTCTCGTCCGTGACGGCGAAGTGGGCCAGATAGAGCGGGTTGGCGATGAGCCGCAGGGGCACGACGCCAAAGCGGTCGAGGTCTGTGCGGCGTTTGAAGAAGACCAACTCGAAGCCGAAGCGGCCGCCCCGCGCGGTCTGCATGTGGCCCGTGTAATACCACCACTCGGTCTGCGCGCCCGCGTGCGCGTAGAGGTCGCGGGGCAACTCGACGCCCGCGTGCTCCGTGCCGTCGCGCAGGGGCGAGGCGGGGCCGGCTATCGCGTCGGCCAGTCCGTCCAGGACGTTCGTGGCGAGCTTCGTTAAAGGTGCTGTGAAGTCGGTGCTCATAAGTCGAGCGGGAAGATAGCAGGTGGTGGTGACGAAAGTGTGCGGGTTTTGCAAAAGTAAGCTGGCGCGGGGTAGGGAATTAAACTTCAAAGACACGAAGGACACGAAGAAGACACGGGCTGCGAAATCGTCGCCCGGCCCTGCCTTGAATTATCTGTTGCGAATTTGCGGAGTGCTGTTTAGAATCACGCGACACTTCGGGGCTTGACGATACGACCCCTGTGGGCTGACTCCTCGCGCCAAAGTCTGAAATCTGCCGACGGTTCGCCCACGCTGTCCGCGCGATTGAACACAATTTGCCCGAAGAGGTACTGTCCGCCATGGGTTCTCCCAGCATCGTCCTGACCGCCTCGAACTCGGAGGCGAGCGAATGGCATCACAGCATCTGGCAGCAGATGTTGTCCGCGACCATCCCGCACAAGTACAGCAAGAACTTCATCCCGCCGGAGTCGCTGCGGAACGAGTCGTGGCCGGACGGGCGGGCGAAGTACGTGCCCAACGGGCTGCGCGTCGTCGAGACGCTCTTGCTGCGCGAGTACGACGAGCGCGACGTGGTGACTTGCTACGTCGAATATCTCGACCGCTTCGTCGGGCCTGAGACGAAGGTCGTCGCCATCCACGCGCACAACCCGCTCGGCATCTCCTACGCGACCGACGTGTACTCGAAGCTTGCCGGCCAAAGCCTGATGCCCCTGAACGCACACGAGTTCATCCGCATCGTCACACACCCGGCCATCCTGCGGCACAAGCCGAAGATTGTCGTCGGCGGCCCCGGCGCGTGGCAGCTTGAGAAGGCGAACCGGCTCGACGAGTTCAAGATTGATTACCTGATCGACGGCGAGATCGAGCGCGTCTTCAGCGACCTCTTCCGGCGCATCATCGAGGGCGATCCCTCCTTGCCGCGCATCATCAAATTCTCCAAGGAGACGCAGCCGACGGTCGAAGAGATTCCGGTCGTGCGCCACCGCTCCACCTTCGGCGTCGTCGAGATCACGCGCGGGTGCGGGCGCGGCTGCCAGTTCTGCTCGCCCGCGACGAAGGTCGGGCGCTCGTTCCCCTTAGCGCACATCATCGCCAGCACCGAGGTCAACGCGCGCGAGGGCGCGACCGAGATCATGTTCTCCTCCGAGGACATGTTCCTCTACGAGCAACTGCCGAACTTCACGCCCAACGTCCCCGCGCTCGAAACGCTGTTCAGGTCGGTCAAGGCCGTCGCCGGCATAGAAACCTTGCAGACCTCGCACATCACGATGGCCCCGGTCGTCAAAGACCCGACGATCATCGAACGACTGACGCCGCTGCTCGTCCCGTACTCGCACGTGCACCACCCGGACTCGACCGCCGCCGACAAGAAGTGCATAGACCCGATCATCGGTCTGGAGACGGGCAGCCCGCGCCTCTTCAACACCTACATGAAGGGCAAGGCTTACCCGTACAAGGCGCACCAGTGGCGCGACGTGGTCGTGAAGGGCATGGAGGTTCTGAACCGGCACAACTGGTTTCCGTTCTGCACCTTCATCATTGGTCTGCCGGGCGAGACCGAGGCGGACACCAAACAATCGCTCGACCTGCTGTCCGACCTGCGCGACGCGAAGGGCACGTTCGTGCCGACCTTCTTCGTGCCGCTCGAAGACACACGCATGGCCGCCAAAGCGAGCGCGAAGCTGATCGAGATGACCGACTTGCAGTGGGAGTTCTTCTTCACCTGCTGGAAGTACAACCTCGAATTCTGGTACGGCGGGCAGAAGGCGAGCACGAAGTTTAGCCTGGGCGTGCCGCTCTACTACCGCATGCTCGGCAAGCGGCTCTTTGGCAGCGGCATCAAGTACCCGCTCTGGCGCTTCGCCGGTGTGCCCGACCGCTTCATGCGCAAGCACCTCTACCTCGACTTCACCGGGCGCAGACGCAACCGCGCCGGCATGCGCCCGTTCGAGCGCGAGATCGTCCCCGGCTTCGAGACCATCCGCGGCCTCAACATGATCGACGCCAGCACGCTCCACCAACCGACACGCGGGTCAGTGTCCGCCACCGGCGATTAAGGCCCGACAAGATATGAAGCCGAACGAAGGGCCGCCTCAAATGGAGGCGGCCTTTTCGTTCAAACACGCTCGCCGCTCTCGCGCGGCTCGACGAGCATGGTGCGAAAATTGGCCATGCGGACGAGACCGGGCGCTGCGCCTTTCGGTTTGGCCACGAACTTGCGCTGCGTGTAGTTGACGGCGACCTTCGCATCGCGTTTCGCCTGGCTGTAGTTCGCGGCGAGCTGCGCGGCTTCGACGACGGTGCGGTGCGGAATCTCCGCGCGGCGCGGGTTGCGCACGATGACGTGCGAGCCGGGGTAGTCGGCCGCGTGCAGCCACAGGTCGTGCGGGCGCGCGATGCGGAAGGTCAACTGATCGTTTTCGCGCGCGCCGCGCCCGACCAGCATCTCGTAGCCGTCGGACGACAGATAACGCCGCGCCGTCTTCTCCTGCTCCGCCGCCTTGCCTGCCTCTTTAGTCGCGCCGTGCGCGCGGGCTTTCCCCTTCCGTCCGCCCTGTGCAGTCGCGCCGCGCCGGCCCGCACGCTTGTCGAGTTGCGCCGCGAGCGCGTCGAGCGCATCTGCGTCGCGCGCGCTCACGACACGTTCGAGTTCGGCGCGGGCGGTGGCGAGCGCGTCAAGTTCTGCTTGCAGGCCGGCAAGGCGTGCGCCGATCTCCTGCGCCGCGCGCCGCGCCTTCGCGTAGCGCGTGAAGCGGCGCGCCGCCTCCGCTTGCAGCGTGGCGTGCTCATCAATCTCCAACTCAATCGTGGGCGCGCCCTCGGCGTAGTAATCGGTCAGCCGCACGCGCGCGCCGTCGCGCACGGCCGTGGCGATGTTGGCGAGCAGCAGATCGCCCGCGCGTTTGTGTTCGTCCGCACGCCCGTGTGCGGCGAGGTCGCGTTCAAGGTTCTGCCGCAACTTCTCGCGCCGCTCCGTCTCGCGCCGCAGACGTGCGTCGAGCGCGCCCGCGCGCGCGGCAAAGGCGCGGTCGGCTTCGAGCCGTCGGTAGTACGCGTCCGCCGCCTCCGACAGCGTGGCATGCGCGCCCCGCGTGAACGGCTGCGCCGACAGCGCGGTGCGCGCGCCGGGCGGTGGCGGTTGATAGTGCGCGCCGATCTCCTGTCCCGCGCCACGCGGCGGACGCAACGCCGCGACGACGCGCCCGGCTTCGTCGAGCAGCAGGAGGTTGGCCGCGCGGCCGGTCAACTGCGCGATCAAAGTCGCGCGGTGCTCCGCGCCGACCACGTCGCGCGCGGCAAAGTGAAAACGGACGACGCGCTCATCTTCGTCCTTCGTCACTGCCAGTACGGTCGCGCCGCCGAGGTGCTTGCGCAGCGCGAGCACGAACGGATCGGGCGCGAGCGCCTGCCGCTCCAACTCGCGCACGGTGCAGCGGACGAGATAGAGGCGCGGGTCGTTCGGCTCGGCGGCGACGAGCAGATAGCGTTCGTCGCGCAGCCTGAAATCGAGCACGAGCGCCGCCCGCGCCGACAGCCACACCTTGCCCAGCGTGCGCCCGCGGAGCGCCGGCTCGATCTCCGCGACGAGGGCGGCGATGAGTTGATCGTTCATGCAAAGCTTGTTCGTCGTCCGTGGTCAGTCGTCCGTTGTGCCTCTGCAATTGACCACACGGCTACAGGGTAGCTTGAACGACGGACGACGAACAACAGACAAACAGAGAAGCTCTGCGTTGCTCACCGGCAACGCAGAGCCTCTACACTTCAGATCGAGTTGTTGCCTATTCGTGCACGACGACTGTGCCGGAGAGGCGATCGTGCAGCGCGCGCCCTTCACCGTCGAAGGCGGCATAGAGCAGGCCGAGTCCGCCGGTCACGAGCGCCAGGATGAAGCCGAGCGCGCGGCGCACACACTGGCCTGTGGTCGGCGCGCGTCCCGTCGCGGCGTCCACCGTGCGCAGCGCGACGAGCGATAGCCCCCAAGTGCGCCCGGCCAGCGCGGTCGAGGCCATCAGGTAGAGAAACAGCAACACGACGACGATGCCGCCGAGCGAGCCGGCGACGCGCGGATCAGACCAGTTGCCGTTGGTCAGCTCGATGATGGCCGCGAACGGCGTCGCGGCGAACGCGACGACCAGCAGGTCAATCAGCCCGCCCGCGACGCGCCGGGCAAGCGACGCACGCGCGACCGTCTGCGGCGCGCTCACTTCCCGCGCCGCCTCTTCCGCCGCCTCGCGCCGCGCCAGGTACGCGTCGTCGAGCACGATGGGGATGTGCTTGCGCGCCTTCTCGCGTTCGGCGGTCTCGATCTCCGCGCGCGATGGCACGACGACCAGGTTGACCGCGCGCGGCGCTTCGACCGTCTCTGCCGACGCGACTGCCGCGGTCGTCTGCTCAACCGCCTCGACCTCGGTTGCCGTCTCCGCCGGTTGCGGCTCCGCGACCGGCTCGACGACCGCCTGCGCTTCGGCCAGACAGGGCTGCGCGTCTGCGGTTGTTGCCGGCTCATACTCTTCGCGTGCGACGCGTGCGGCGGCGACCGTGCCGCGCCCGCGGCCCGTGACGCGCGGCGCGGGTGTCTGCTGCCGCGCGCGCTCTAACCGCTTGAGCGCGGCGGTGACGAGCGGATTCACTTCCGGCGCGGGCGCGGGCGGCACGAGTCCGAGCGCGGGCGCGGGCGACTCGGCCGGCGACGCATCAAGCGGCGGCGCGGGCGCGTCCGTCGGCATCTGCGCGGGCGTGTCCGCGCCGGCCTCGCGCGCTGCCTCCTGCGCCTTGCGTTGCTGAATCTCGCGCACGCGCTCGCTCAGTTCTTTGCGCCATTGTGGTTTGGGCGCACGTCCCGGCGTCGGGAATTCGAGCAGGGTCGAAGCGGCGGGCGTGCTCGGCGGGGCGTTGTCGTCTGTGTGCGCGGTCTGTTGGTGGCGTGCTGAAGGGGTCATATTGATTCTTCGGTAAGTCCGCTCTGTCGCCCCCGCCCCGGCGGGCGGCTGGCAGATGGGGCACGCGGCCAGCGAATTAGCGTAAACGTTGTGGCACGCGGCGCACAGCATACGGAGTCAGAGCCTTCCTCTTGCTCGCTCGAAAATTTGCCATCAGAAGCAGACGGGCGCGGCCGGTTAAACCCAAGCCCTTTGCGGAGTCGCGGCGGATGCTATCAGAGATTACTTTAAGTCGTCAACCAGAAAATATACAAGCAAATGTATTTGCACACGGGGAAGGGTACAAGATAAAGGAAGACAGACGGCAAGGGTGAGGGAAAGAGAGCAGCCATATAGCCCTCGCGCGTGAGTGCGGCGTAAGCGAATTTAACCACGAAAGCACACGAACCAACACGAACGAGAAAATGAAATCGGCCTTCGTGTTGGTTCGTGTGCTTTCGTGGTTAAGCTCTTTCCCTTACTCCAGGTTGGCCGGCGTTTGCTTACAGTTTTATGACCAACTCTGCCTGCGCTCAGAGCGGCTGGCGGCCGGCGAAGCCGGCTTCGACCTCGTGCCACCATTCGATCTGATCGCCCTCGCCCAACTGCCAGCAGAGCAGGACGACGCGCCCGTCGCGCAGTGAGGGGAAATCAATCAGCCCGCGCGCGAAGTCTTTCAACTGCACGCCCAGGGCTTCGAGCGCACCCGCCCGCTCGGCGAGTTGCAGCAGCGCCGCCGCGTAACGCGTGCCGCCCGGCATGAAGCCGCCGCCCTGCTCCGCGCCCTCGGCCGCGCGCTTCGCCGCCGCCCCGCGCTTCGCCACTTCAGCGTGCGCCCGCCTGATCCCGGCGACGATGCGCCGCACCGCCGGCAACAACGCATTCGCTTCCTCGACGGTGAACAGCTTCATAAAGCAGTGGCGAGTGACAAGTGACGAGTGACGAGTTAAGACGAGTTTTTTACTTGTCACTTGTCACTCGTCACTCGTCACTGTCTTTCAGTGTTCGTCCGTCACGCGGACGAAGTCGGACTGCGGCTTGTAGGGCGTTTCGCCTTCGTCTCGCGGCGCGCCGCCGTGCGGACGATGGTTGTGCGTGCGGTGGTTGTTATTGCTCGTGTCTGTGTCGTGCGGCGACGCGTAGGCGGGCGCGTCGTCTTGCGCGTGGTCGTAGTAGCGCGCGCCGTGCGCGGTCTCCTTGCGCACCTTGTCGGCGATCTCGCCGAGGTCTATGAAGTAGTCGGCCACGTCTATCAGCTTGGGCGCGGTGTTCGAGCGGAAGCCGGCGACTTCGACGCGGCAGCCCTTGTAGGCGACCGCGTTGACGGCGTAGACGAAATCTTCGTCGCCGGAGACGAGCACGGCCGTCTCGTAGCGCCCGGCCAGTGAGAGCATATCTACGGCGATCTCAACATCCAGATTCGCCTTGCGCGTGCCGTCGTAGAAGGTCTTCAGCTCTTTCTGGATGACGCGGAAGCCGTTGCGGCGCATCCAGAGCAGGAAGCCCTGTTGCCGCTCGGCGTTCGTGTCCACGCCGGTGTAGAAGAAGGCGCGCAGCAGCCGCCCGTCGCCCAGAAGGACGCGCAGCAGCTTGTTGTAGTCTATGTCAATGTTGTGGAACCGCGCTGCGTGGAAAAGGTTGTTGCCGTCAATGAAAACCGCGACTCGCCCCCTGTAGCCTAGCTGCCAGGAAATGTTATTCGTCGGATCAAAGTGCTGCATGCGGTGAAACGCTCCGTTGGTATGAAGTTGAATTTCATCTCTTTTAATGCGCCCCTAGCATGCCGCCCCGACGTGCGAGCGGTCAAGCGGCGGCGAAGGATCGGCACAATAATCTTGCATCCGGACGTTATTTCGGCTGCTCTTTCTGTGTGGCGGTCGAGGCGGCAGCGATGATGTCGCCCGTCAGAGCGTCAACGTAAGCGAGAAGCGGATCGTCGCCGCGCCCGACCGCGACCTCCCACGCGAGATGCAACTCAAGCGCCGCCGGCTCGCCCGTCGCGCGCCGTTGCGGATAGACGACCAACTCGCGCGCCTTCACCTGCTCGTTCGCGCCGACCGTGTACGAGAGCGTCGCGCCGCCCACGCCCGGATAGGTGAGCGCGCGGCCGGCGAGTCGCGCCTCGGCGTCCTTCGCGCTGAGCTTCTGCGGCTGCGCGGCGAGCAGGCGCGCGAGGCGTTCCGTGTCGGGCAGCGCGGTGCTCGTCAGCGTCGTGACGCGGCCGTCGTTCGCGAAGCCGATGTTGATCTCGCCGAAGCCGCCGCGCAGCGGGTGGGTGAACGGCTTCTGCTGATAGCGCGCGAGCTTCGTCCCATCCGGTTGATCTTTGATCTCGACGAGCGACAGGTCTTTCACCGCGACGCCGAGCAGCGACGCGGCGGACGTTAAGAAACGGCGCAGCGACTCGCGCGTCGCCTCGTCCGCAGAGACGGCGGCCGAGCCGGACAACTCGACCTTCGGCAGGCGCGGCACAACGCCCGCGGGCAGCGCGCTGATGGTCGCCGTCACGTTCTGCCACTCCGGCGTCGGCGCGGCCGCCAGCCCCTGCTCCTGCGCGAGCGCCTGCCACGCGCCCGCCGCCTGCTCGCGCCGCTCCGTGCTAGCCGCGAGGACGACCGGGTAAGCCGGCTCGTTCGCGCGCGGCGGCCCCGCGTCAGGCCCGCGCGCTGCCGCGCACGCGCCCGACAGCGCTGCGACGCAGGCAAGCAGCGCGAGCCGTAACGCGCAAACAGACTGGCGGCATGTTGTTGGCATAAAGCTTGGTCGAATGATAGCTGATAATCGTACGCGCCGCGATTATACAACTCACGCTCAGATTTGAAATCTCAGATCGCAGATTTCCTTCATGTCCTCTGTGCCTCTGTGTCCTCTGTGCTGAAACCGGCCGCGCTGCGGATACAACTCGCATTGCAAAGCCACACGTGCAACGTATAATGACCGCCAAGATGACCGTGCCGCCGCGCGATGAAGAATTTGATGCGCTGCTCACGCCCCAGCCGGACGGGCGCGCGTTCACGCCGGAGGAGTTGGTCGCGTGCCCGGCGTGCCGGCGCACGAACGCGCCGACGCGCATGCAGTGTCTCTACTGCGGGGCGGCACTGCCGGCTTCCGCCAGCGCGGACGACCAGCGCCGGCCCGCCCTGCGCCCGCTCGAAGCGTGGGAGCAAGGCTACAACGTCGTGCTGTTACCGCGCGCCGAAGCCGCGCCTGAGTTAACGCCGGACACGCTCGCCACGGCGGCCCGACTGCTCCGCCATGAGCCGGAACAGTTGCGCCGCATCATCGCCGCACGCACACACCTGCCGCTCGCGCGCACCGCTGTGCGGGAAGAGGCCGCGCTCATCGAAAGCAGACTCGCGCCGCTCGACCTCGCGGTCGAGGTCGTGGCGGACGAGGCGCTTGCGGTCGAGGCGCAGCCGCCGCAGCGCATCCGCCGGTGCGAGTTCGCGGACGCGGAGTTGATTGCATGGGCGAGCGCCGAAGGGCCGGCGCAGCGTGTCGCTTGGGGCGAGATCGTGTTGCTCGTCGCGGGGCGCATCAGCCGGCGGCAGATCGAGGTCGAGGAGCGGCGCGGCCGGCGCGCGGCGGGCGAGGTGATCGAGACGCGCGAGTTCTACGAAGACGAAGGCGTGCTCGATCTCTACACGAGCGAGCCGGCGGGCAACTGGCGCATCAAGGCGGCGAGCTTCGACTACACCTGCCTCGGCGCGCAGAAGAGTCTGCTGGCCGCCGAGAACTTCACGCGCCTGTACGCGGCGCTGCGCACGCGCGCCGGCAACGCCGTGTGCGACGACGCTTACAACGGTCTGCGCCACCTGCTGCAAGCCGCGTGGCCCGTCGCGGAGCAGACTTCGGCGGGCGGCCTGCGCCGCGACCGGCCGGGCCGCCTGCACACGGAAGCCGTCACCAGCATCAGCAACGAGACGCAGTTCACGCGCTACGGCCGGCTGCGCCGCCACTTCGCGCCGCGCCCCGGCACGCACACATGAAACCGCACCGCAGGCACAGGCATGAAGGTGCGGCGCGCACCGGCAACGCCGCGCGCGCACACGCGACTGAGCAGGACAACACGCATGCGCGTGATCACATGCGCGCACCAGCGCAGCCGGGCGCAGATCAACTCTACGGCGTGCTGCCCGTGCTCGAAGCCCTGCGCGCGGGCGGGCGGCGCGTCGAGCGCATCACGGTCGCTGAGGGCGCGCACGAGGCGCGGCTGCACGAGTTGTTTGAGTTGGCGCGCGCGCGCGGCGTGCCGTTGCGCCGTGCGCCGCGCGCGGAGTTGCAGCGGCTCGCGCCGGGCGCGAACCATCAGGGCGTCGTCGCCAGCGTCGCGGCGGCCGATTACGCGGATGCCGACGAGTTGTTGGACGCGCTCGCGGCCCGCGCCGCCTCGGACGCGCCGCCGCTCGCCGTCGTGCTCGACGGCGTGGAAGACCCGCGCAACCTCGGCGCGATCATACGCACGTGCGAGGGCGCGGGCGTGGACGCGGTCTTCGTGCCGGAGCGCCGCGCCGCCGGGCTGACCGAGACGGTGGCGAAGGCCGCGGCCGGCGCGCTCGAATACGTAAGGATCGCGCGCGCGGCGAACGTCGCGCGGCTCGTCGAAGAGATGAAGCGGCGCAACATCTGGACGGTCGGCACGGCCGCCGACGCGCCGCTCGCCTACACCGACTGGGACTGGACGCGCCCCACGGCGCTCCTGCTCGGCGGCGAAGGCGAGGGCTTGCGCCGGCTCGTGCGCGAACGCTGCGACGCGCTCGTCCGCATCCCACTGCGCGGGCGCATCACCTCGCTCAACGTCTCCGTCGCCGCCGGCATCGTGCTCTACGAGGCGCTGCGCCAGCGCGCGAAAGCAGTGACGAGTGACAGGTGACGAGTGACGAGTTAGAACTGTTTTCACTCGTCACTTGTCACTCGTCACTCGTCACTGTAGTTTTTACCCACGAGAGGAGGGCGAACGATGTATTGCCCGAAGTGCGGCACGCAGAACATTGACAACGTGAGCTTCTGCCGCGCGTGCGGCGCGAACCTGAGTCTCGTGCCACAGGCGTTGACCGGCGCACTGCCCGCGCCCCGTCCCGCGGAGCAGGCGGATTTGGATGACAGGGCACGCCGCCGCCGACGCCGCCGGGAGCGCCAGCCGCCCAGCGTGGAGAAGGCGGTCAAGACTTTCTTCATGGGCGTCGCCTTCATCTTCGTCGCGCTCGCCGCCAAGACCTACGCGCCGGCCGGCGCAATCTGGTGGTTCTGGATGCTCATCCCGGCCTTCAGCATGATTGGCGGCGGCATCGCCGAGTACGCGCGCGTGAAGGAGAGCCAGCGGACGCCGCCGCTTGCGCCGCCCGCCTACACGCCCCCGCACATCGCGCCCGGCGCAGATGCGGGCGAACTGCCGCCGCGCCCCGCGTCCGTCCAATACCCACCCGCCAGCGTCACCGAGAACACGACGCAACTGCTCGACCGCGACAGGTGAAAAGCTTGTCTGTCGTCCGTCGTCCGTCGTCAGTTGTCCATTGTTTAAGTCGCGCGAGTTGAAAGTTGAAGAAGAAGTTGACGACCAACCACGGACAATGGACGACGGACAGCGGACGACGGCCAAACGCGATTCTTTGCATGCCCGTCTGCGTGCGGCGCGCGCGCGACCTACGCGCGGCCGTCGGGCGCGCGGCCGAAGTGGCGGACATCGTAGAACTGCGCCTCGACTGTCTGGCAGACGACGAGCAACTAGCGGCGGCGCACGGCGAGCTTAACGCGCTGCTCAACGACCGCCCGTGCCCCTTCATCTACACCCTCCGCGCGCCCGCGCAAGGCGGCCAGCGCCCGCTGACCGACGACGCACGCATCCGCTTCTGGCGCGACTGCCAGGACAGGTGGCAGCGCGGCGTGCCCCACCCGGACTACGCGGACATCGAACTCGATCTGCTTGAAACCGCACAGGCGGATGTCTGGCCCATCGCCGACTCGCCGCGCCCCGCGCTCATCTGTTCGCACCACGACTTCGACGGCGTGCCCGCCGACCTGTCCGCCATCTACGAGCGCATGACGCGGACACCGGCGCGGGTCTTGAAAATCGCCGTGCGGGCCACAGAGATCACCGACTGTCTGCCGGTGCTCGGTCTGCTCGCGCGCGCCCGGCGCGAAGGGCGCGAGATGATCGCGGTCGCCATGGGCGCGGCGGGTCTTCTTACACGCATCCTCGCGCCCGCGCGCGGCGCGTTCCTCACCTACGGCGCGCTCGACGATAACCAGGCGACCGCACCAGGTCAGATCACGGGCACAGAACTGCGTGACCTCTATCGCGTCCACGCGCTCGACGCGCAGACCGACGTGTTCGGTCTCGTCGGCCTGCCCGTCGTGCACTCGCTCTCGCCGCACATGCACAACGCCGCGTTCGCCGCGCGCGGGCTGAACGCCGCCTATGTGCCTTTGGAGACGCGCGACGCGGCCGCCTTCCTTCGCCGCATGGCGCATTCGCGCACGCGCGAGTTGGACTTGCGCCTGCGCGGTCTCTCCGTCACCGCGCCGCACAAGCAGGCGGTCATGCCGCACCTCGATCACATCGCGCCGGCCGCACGGGAGATCGGCGCAGTCAACACGATTGTGGTTGCGGGCGACGAACTGCACGGCCACAACACCGACGCCGATGCCGCCATCGCGCCGCTCACCGGCGTGCTCAAACTAAAAGACGCGCGCGTCGCCGTCATCGGCGCGGGCGGCGCGGCGCGCGCCCTGCTGTGGGGCTTGCAGCGTGCGGGCGCGCGCGTCACGGTCTACGCGCGCGATGTCGCACGCGCCCGCGTCGTCGCCGGCAGATTCGGCGCGGACTGTGCCGCACTCGCGCTCGCGCGTTTCGCCGGCTGCGACCTCGTCGTCAATGCGACCCCGCTCGGCACGCACAGCCACGCCGCCGCCGAGACGCCCGCCAACGCCACCCAACTCGGCGGCGCGCGCGTCGCTTACGATCTCGTTTACAACCCGCGCGAGACGCGCTTCATGCGCGCGGCGCGTGCCGCCGGGTGTGCGCTGGTCTTAAACGGGCTGCCGATGTTGGTCGCACAGGCCGCCGCGCAGTTTCACCTCTGGACGGGACAGATCGCACCGCTCGAAGTAATGCGCGCCGCCGCGGAAAGGCAGTTGCCGGACGCGAACGGCGACGCCGGAGCGCGCGGCCTGAGCGAGTAGAAAAACCAAGAAGCTGTGTGCAAAGACTGTGGTTCACTTCCTCTGCGGCCCTTTGCGTTCCGCTTGGCGGCCTTTGCGGTTAAATCTCAGAGGAGTGTCTCTTACACCCCGCTGCGATTTAACCGCAAAGGCCGCAAAGAAAGACCGCAAAGGGCCGCAAAGAGAAGCAACTGCATAAGACTTGGCAAGCAGCTTCTCACCACGAAATCACACGAACAGACATGAAACCTCAACGCCGCCTTTTGACTTTACCAGCCGCTGACCTCTAACCTCTGACCTCTTGATGACGGAACGTTACAGCCGACAAATTCTGTTCGACGGCATCGGCGCGGAGGGGCAGGCGCGGCTCGGCGCGGCGCGGGTCTTGATCGTCGGCTGCGGCGCGCTGGGATCGGCGCAGGCGGAGGCGCTGGCGCGGGGCGGCGTCGGGCGTTTGCGGATCGTGGATCGGGATTTCGTCGAAGAGTCGAACTTGCAGCGGCAGACGATGTTCACCGAAGCGGACGCGCGCGAGCGGCTGCCGAAGGCGGTGGCGGCGACGCGGCGCATCGCGGAGATCAATTCCGACGTGACGGTCGAAGCCGAAGTCGCGGACGTGCACCAGGGCAACGTCGAGCGGCTGATCGCGGGCTGCGATCTCGTGCTCGATGGGACGGACAATTTCGCCACGCGCTACCTCGTCAACGACGCGTGCGTCAAGCACGAGGTGAACTGGATTTACGGCGCAGCAGTCGGCGCGCACGGCGTGACGATGACCGTCAGACCGCACGCGTCGCCGTGCCTGCGCTGCGTGCTGGAAGAGCAGCCGCCCGCCGCCTCCGCGCCGACGTGCGACACGGCCGGCGTCATCCTCCCCATCATCTCCGTCGTCGCCGCCGTGCAGGTGAGCGAGGCGCTGAAGCTTTTGACGGGGCGGGTCGAAGCGTTGCACAACTCGCTCATGCAGTTTGACGTGTGGCGCAACGAGTGGCGGCGCATCAAGCTCGGCAGCCCCGCGCCCGACTGTCCGACGTGCGCGCTCGGTCGTTACGAGACGCTTGCGGCCGAGGCGGGCGACTTCGCTGCCGTGCTCTGCGGGCGCAACGCCGTGCAGATCGCGCCGCGCGCACAGGCGGCCGTCAACCTGCCCGCGCTCGCCGAACGTCTGCGCGCGGCGGGCGACGTGAAAGTTAACGACTATCTGCTGCGCCTGCGCGCGGGCGAGTACGAGTTGACGATCTTCAAAGACGCGCGCGCCATCATCCGCGGCACGGACGACGTGCAGACGGCGCGCACGCTCTACGCGCGCTACGTGGGCAATTAAAAAGAGAGGTCGTGAATATGCTGATGAAGCTATTGATGCTGGCGTTTAGTTTCCTGTTGGTCATGCCGCTTGCGCTCATCAATGCGCGCGCGGCCGACAAAGCGACCGATGAGAAGTTTGAAGCGTTGGCGGCGAAGTTTCTGGAAGAGGTGTTGGCTATAAGTCCGGAATTCGCCACGTATTTGGGCGATCATCGCTACGATGATCGGTTCGGCGATTACAGTCTGGCGGGCGTAGCGCAGCAGCGCGAGTTCAATCAGCGATACTTGCGCGCGCTCGACGCCATCCCGGTGCAGCGCCTAAGCAAAGAGAACAGCGTTGACTATCGCATCCTGCGCACACAACTCGAAGGCGCGCTGTTCGCCCTCGACACCTTGCGCGAGTATGAATGGAATCCGTTGAACTACAACGTCGGCGGCTCGATCTACGCGCTCGTCTCACGCGACTTCGCGCCGCTCCCGCAGCGTTTGCGGAGCGTCAAGGGGCGGCTCGAAGGCTTGCCCGAAGTCTGCGCGCAGGCGAAGAAGAATTTGCAGAACCCGCCGCGCGTCTATACCGAAACGGCCATCCTACAGAACAAGGGCAACATCAGCCTCGTCCGCGACGACCTGCAAGAGTTCATCAACCAAGCGCCGGAGATGAAAGCGGAGCTTGCGCCGGCGCAGGCTAAAGCAATCGCTGCGCTCGAAGATTACGGCAACTGGTTGGAGAAAGATTTGCTCCCGCGCTCGAACGGCGACTTCCGTCTGGGCGACGCGAAGTTTCGCCAAAAGCTGCGCTACGCGCTCGAAGCCGATCTGACGAAAGAAGAAATCCTGCGCCGCGCCGAAGCCGACCTGCGAGCCACGCAAGCAGAAATGTACGAACTGGCGCTGCCGCTCTACAAAAAATATTTTCCTGCTGAGAAGGACACGGCGAAGCTGGCCGACAAGAAGCTCGTCATCAAGTCGGTCTTGAACAAACTCGCCGACACGCGCCCGACCAACGACACTATCGTCGCGTTGGCGCGCGCCGACTTGCAGGCGGCGACCGACTTTGTGCGCGAGCGCAAACTCGTCAGTCTGCCCTCCGAGCCGGTCAAGGTGATCGTCATGCCGGAATTCGCGCGCGGCGTCTCGGTTGCTTACTGCGACGCGGCGGGGGCTTTAGAGAAGAACGGCCAGACCTATTTCGACATCTCGCCGACGCCGAAGGACTGGACGCCTGAGCGCGTCCAATCTTTCTTCCGCGAGTACAACAACTACATGGTGCAGAATTTGACGATCCACGAGGCGATGCCCGGCCACTATCTGCAACTCGCGCACGCCGCCAAGTTCACAGCGCCGACCAAGCTGCGCGCCATCTATCTGAGCGGCGTCTTTGTCGAAGGCTGGGCCGTCTATGCCGAGCAGTTGATGGCCGAGCACGGCTACGGCGGCCCCGAAGTCCGCATGCAGCAACTCAAGATGCGCCTGCGCTGCATCCTGAACGCGATCATAGACCAGAAAATTCACACCGCTGGCATGACGGAAAAAGAGATGATAGCGCTCTTGATGAACGATGGCTTCCAGGAAGAGGGCGAAGCGGCCGGCAAGTGGCGACGCGCCGAGCTTTCTTCGACGCAGCTCTCGACCTACTACGTCGGCGTCCTCGAAGTGAACGATATCCGCCGCGCTTACGAGGCCAAGATGGGCGGCCATGTTGACCAAAAACAGATGCACGACCTGATGCTCTCCTTCGGCTCGCCCGCGCCGAAGTACGTGAAAGAGTTGATGGGGTTATAGCCTGCCTCGCGGGCTGCCAGAGCAACAACAGAGTCGCAGAGCAGGCTCAAGTTTTGTTATGGACGCGCGCAGTTTTGCACCGCACTCTTTCGAGTTATCATCTAACTGCTAATGCGCGTGTTGCTGATTCAGACGCGAGCGCGCGAACGTTTCGGTGACGAGTTTCATTTGATGACCAACAACACATTCGCGATCCGCGCCGCACGTCTCCTCTTCATCATTATTGCTTTCATGCTCGCCGCGCCGACGCGCGCAGGCGGCCCCGTCGTTTGGGAGACCAGCTCGCGCGAGGACTTGCTGAAGGGCGAGGCGCATGGCGTCTCCGTGACGGACACGGGCGCGCTCATGCTTGCGCCGCGCTTCGCCCAGGTCTTCGACACCGAGCAGGCTTACGTCTGGTCGAGCGCCGTGGACGCGGCGGGCAACGTCTATCTCGGCACGGGGCACGACGGGCGCATCTTCAAGGTGACGCCGGACGGCAAAGGCGCGCTGCTCTACGACGCGGCGGAGTTGGACGTGACGGCGCTCGTCGTCGGGCGCGACGGCGCGCTCTACGCGGGCACTTCGCCCGACGGCAAGGTCTATCGCATCGGCGGGGACGGGAAGGCGAGCGACTATTTTGATCCGCCGGATAAGTACATCTGGTCGCTGGCGGTGCTGGCGGACGGCGCGCTCGCCATCGGCACGGGCGACAACGGCAAGATTTATCGCGTCCGCGCGGCGGGCGCGAAGCCCGAAGCGTCGCTCCTCATTGACATCAACGAGACGCACATCATCTCGCTCGCGTTGGACGCCAGAGGCAACCTGATCGCGGGCACTGATCCGAGCGGGCTGGTCTTGCGCATCTCGCCGGACGGCAAAGCGTTCGCCCTCTTCGACGCGCCCCTGCGCGAGATACACGCGCTCGCGCCCGCCGCAGATGGATCAATCTACGCGCTCGCCCTCGGCGACGCCGCGACGGCCGCGCGGCCTTCAGCGCCGGCCGCCAATCCGTCCACGCCGCCCACGGGCGGCGGCGTGCAGGGCGGCGCGGTCGTCACGTCGAGCGTGGTGGTGGACGACGGCGGCGCGCAGGCGGCCGCGTTCGGGCCGCCGCAGGCGCAGGCGCGCAGCCGCAACGAGCTACAGAACGCGCGCAGCGCCGTCTTCCGCATCCAGCCGGACGGCGGGACGGACGTGCTGTGGAGTTCGAACACGATCAATGCCTTCTCGGTCGCGCCCGCGCCGGAGCGCCACGCCGTCCTGATCGGCACGAGCGACAAGGGGCGCATCTACTCGGTCACGGACGACGGGCGCGACACGCTGCTCGTGCAGTCAACCGAGGATCAAATCTCGGCGCTCGTCGTGCGCGGGCGCGAGGTGTTCGCGGCGGCGAGCAACCAGGGCAAGCTGTTCCGCTTCGGCGCGGAGGCGACGGGCGAGGGCACTTACGAGTCGCCTGTGCGCGACGCGCGCGTCGTCGCCGCGTGGGGACGCATCTGGTGGCAGGGGCGCGGCGCGGTCGAGTTGCAGACGCGCAGCGGCAACACAGAGCGCCCCGACATGACGTGGAGCGACTGGAGCGCGGCGTACCGCGAGCCGGGCGGCGCAAGCGTCGCCAGCCCGCGCGCGCGCTTCGTCCAGTGGCGCGCGGTCTTGCGCGCCCCGGCGGCGGGCGCGGGCGGCGGCGCTGAGGCGCGCGTCGAGAACGTGAGCCTCGCCTACCAGCCGCGCAACGTCGCGCCCGAAGTGCTGTCGATCACGACGCTGCCGGTCGGCGTCGCCTTGCAGGCGGCGATTCAGGTGCAGACCGATCCAAACGTCGAGGCGGCGGGCTTCGACGCGTCGCTGATCGCGCCCGTGCCGCAAGTGCCGCCGCGCCGCCTGTTCCAGCGCGGCGCGATCTCGCTGCAATGGCAGGCGGAGGATCGCAACAACGACACGCTGGAGTACGCGGTCTATTACCGCGCGCTCGGCGAGGGCGCGTTCCACCTGTTGAAGGACAAGCTGCGCGACAGCTTCTACACGCTCGACGGGGCGGCACTCGGCGACGGGCGCTACGTCTTCAAAGTCGTCGCCTCCGACGCGCCCGACAACGCCATTAACGCGGCGCTCGCGGGCGAGCGGCTGAGCGAGCCGGTGGACATAGACAACACGCCGCCCACGGTGCGCGTCGCGGGCGACGCGGCGCTCGCGGGCGAGCGCGTGCGCGTGCGCTTCCAGGCGGACGACGCCGCTGGCGGCATGATCCGCCGCGCCGACGTGAGCATAGACGGCGGCGCGTGGCGCACGGTCTTCCCCGAAGACGGCATCGCCGACAGCCCGCACGAAGCCTACGCGCTCGACCTCCCGCTCCCCGGCGCGGGCGAGCACACCGTCAGCCTGCGCGCCTTCGACGCCAGCGGCAACGTCGGCAGCGCGCGCGTGGTGGTGAGGAAGTAGGCAGTAGGCGGTCTGCCTACTGCTCCCCTGCACGATACCGTATGAATAGCGCCGGAAACCGTGCGCGATTGCGTGCCCTGCGGTAAACTGTAGGCGGCAAAAGCTATAGGTTGCCGCGCCCGCCGGTGTGGCATCCCTCTTGCTCAAAAGCCTGGGCGAGACGAATGTGCGTCTCTCCTCTCTCCCTCCCATGCACGTCTCGACGCAGACACGCACATGAGGAGGCTCGAAGAGCAGTGGCGATGAAAGACTTGAAACGCATTTTAATGGCCGCGCTGATGCTCTGCGTCCTGTCCGCCGGTGCGCTGGCGGACGGCGACCAGAAGGATCAGAAGCGCGATCCGCCGCCGAAAGACCCGAAGGTGATCGTCGTGGAGCCGAAAAGGGAACAGCCCCCGCCGCGCCGCGACGAGCAGCCCAAGGACAAGCCGAAGGACGACAGGAAGAAGCCGCCGCTTTTTTAACCACACGCCGCGCGCCCCGCTTCGGCCGGAGCGCAGGCGGCGTGAGTAGCCAAGCCGGCGCAGATGAAAACCCGATGCCCCCTCAGCGACGCGCGCTGTTCGCCGCGTTGTTGGGCGGGCATCGGACGTTTCAGACGCAGTTTGGGGGCAGGACGGATGAAGTTGACGACTCTACATACGAACTCGCAGGGAACTATTGGGCGGCTGGTCGCGCTCGCCGTGTGCGCGGCGCTGTCGGTCGGCGCGCTCGTCGTGCCCGCCTCGGCGCAACGCGGCGGCGGCGTTAACCGGCGCGTCGTCGCGCAGGCGGAAAGCTACACGGGCGACACGTTCAACTATTTCACAGAGACGCCGCGTGGCGCACACGTCGTCGCCCGCACGCGCCCGCGCGTCGAGTGGCTGCGCGCGATTGATCAAGGGCTGACAGACCTGTTCGCCGTCGCGCGCCGGCACGGCTACAGCGCGCGCCTCAATTACAGCGACTACGTCATCTTCATCGCGCGGCCCGACCGCACGCGCGACAGCACGGGCGCGTATTCGCCCGACGTGGCCTACGTCGCGCCCGGCTACCGGGGCAGCATCTACGATCAGGGCGGCTACATCTACGCCGCCGGCATGACCTTCTCATACGAGCCGAACGCGCTCGTCGTCGCCGAGCACGACCGCGACTTTCAGCGCATGGCCAACGTCGTCCACTACGAGGGCGAGCACATCGTCTTCTACCACAACGACCGCCAGCTCTTTCAACAGACCGCCGACCACTCGCGCGGCGGCGGCCACCCGATCCTGCAATAACCGACGCGGAGATTTAACCGCAAAGGGCGCGAAGAGGGCCGCGCAGGACGCAAAGAATTTCTCTGCGTTCCTGCGCGGCCCTCTTCGCGCCCTTTGCGGTTGACTCCCTTTCGGCCGCTACCTGATGACCTTCGCCGTGACGACGAGGATCAGCCCCTTGTCTTTGAGCGTCGTCGTGCCGACGACGACCTTCTCGCCGTCGCGCAGGGTGGTGCTCGTGTTGATGTCCGTGTCGAGCATGCTGCCCGGCGTGAAGGCGTTGGTGCGGAAGTTGAACCGGATGGTATTGAGTTGCACCGTCGTCGCGCCGCTCGCCGGGGCGGGCACGAGCGACACGCTCTGGATGTTGTAGGAGTAGCTGGCGGAGATTTCGCCCGCGGCGGGCGCGGTCGGCCGCGCGAACGCCTCCACGTCGGCGATGCCGCGGCCGCCGATGCCGAACGTGCCGTCCTTGACGCGATTCACGATTGAGGCGATCAGCCGGTAGCTCTTGTAGCTGAGCGTCGCGTCCAACTGCTTGATCACGTCGCGCAACTCAGCCGGGTACTGGTCGGCCGCCGCGTCGCCCTGCGAGGCGATGAGCACGTGGATGTGCATCTCTATGTCGGAGCGCGGCGTTTCAGGCGTGTCGAGCCGCTTCAGCGCCTCTTCAATCGCGGCCAGGTTTTCGGGGAAGTCGCGCACGGTGAGCGTCTTGAAGTTGCGATCCGCCGACACCTGCGCGCCCTTGAAGCCGCTCGTGAGCAGCTTGATCACGGACAGGATGCTTTCGGGGTCGCGGTTCTTCACCTCGAAGATGCGGTTCTTGAAGCCGGTGTTTTCGACGTACTGCGGCGCGGGTGATGGTTGCTGCTGCTGTTGATCCTGCGACCGCGCAAACTGCGCGGGGCACAGCGCGAGCAGAAACGCGATCACGAATTTGAATTTGAATGACGACATGAATGCCTCCTATTTTTCTTCCTGCTTCGGTTGCTCGGCGGCCGGCTGCGGGGCCAGCCAGATGATGCGTATGTTCGGGTCGGCGGTCTGTATCTCGATGCGCGCCACCTCCGTCGTGCTCGGCACGTTCGCAGCATCGTTCTGCGCATTGTCCATCGGCGGCAACAGGACGGGCGTGCGCTCAGGCTGCGGTTTCTGTGCCACTTCCTCATGCGATGCGCGCGTCGAGCGGACAGGAACTGAGCCGCGCCGCCGTTGCCGCTGCGTGCCTGCCACGTGCGGCCGATCCGGCTGCTCCACCCTGCCGGGCGTGGCTGTCGGCGTCGCGGTCGGCCCGCGCAGTTCGTTGTTGTCCTTCATCGCAACCACCGTGCGTTTCGTGTGTCCGAACTGCGCTTGCCAGACGAGCGCGCCGACGAGACAGAGCAGCGCGAGCGAAGCGGCGGCGTAAACGAGTCGTCGGTTGTTGGCCGGCGCGAAGAAGGGCGCGCGCCTTTGCTCGCGTCTGATCTGGCTGAGCACCGCCGTCCTGATCCCATCGTAGAACTCGTCTTCAAAGACCGGCTGCGCGCCCGCCTGCAACCACGCGCGGCTCGCCGCGTACTCTTCGGCCTCGGCGCGGCAGCGCGCGCACGCGCCGAGATGGTGGGCGAGCCTTTGTGCGCGCCGCGCGGGCAGGTCGCCAGCGACGTGCAGCGGGATGAGCTTGCCGGCGCGTGTGCAGTTCATGGGCTTCAGCGCGCGGCCGATCTCGGCGCACGTGCGGCTCAGACGTTTAAGCATCGCGCTCTCCTTTCCGCAGCAGGCGGTCACAATAGAGCTTGATCTTGGCGCGGGCGGAACTGATCTGCGAGCGCACGGTGACGGGGCGCGAGCGCAGTATGCGCGCCACCTCTTCCGTTGATAAGCCTTCCAGGTCGCGCAGAACGAGCGCCGCCCGCTCCTTCGCCGGCAGCGTCTGAAGCGCCCGCACGACGAGCGCGCGCTGCTGCGCGACGAGCGTCTGCGCCTCAACGTCTGACCGCGCCTCGGTCTGTGCCGACTGTTCGGCCTCACGCTCGTGACCGGGCGCGTCGAACCAATCGCTGCCCTCGTCGCGCCCGCGCCGCTTGCGCGCGGTGTCGCGGCAGACGTTCGTGGTGATGCGGTAGAGCCAGCCGTGAAAGTCCTGCGCCGGGTCGTAGCGGTCGAGGTACTTGAAGACGCGCAGGTAAACTTCCTGCGCGGCGTCGCGCGCGTCCTCGCGGTTGCCGAGCATGCGCCAGGCGTGCGCGACCACTTTGTGCTGCGTGCAGAGCATCAACTCCTCAAACGCCGCCGCGTCGCCCGCGCGCGCCTGCGCGACGAGCAGGGCTAGGCCCGCCTGTTCCCCCCGCCTGTCCGCGAGGGGCGCGTGCGCGTCGGTCATCAAAAGGCTCTGGGCCATCTCACCCGGCATCCGTCCGTCCCTCCGGCGGCGCTCCTCACATCCACTACTACCCGCCGCGCCGCCCAGGCGTTGAAATAAATTTCCCCGCCCTACACACGCCGCAGAGCGAGCTTTAGTTCCGGCAAAACGGACGAGGCTACGAGCGCCGTGAGTTGCTCAAGGGGCAAAGGCAGGAACCACGAAGCCCCACGAACAAACACGAAGCGAAAGAACACGAATAAAGAACACGCACCAGGACTGACTCTTTTCGTGCTGCTTCGTGTGGCTTCGTGGTTAAAGTTTTTGCCCGTCTGGATCGCATCCTTGCCGCACGGTGCGCGCAGAAAAGAGTTGACTTGGCGACGCGCTCGGCACTACAAGATAACGTTGCCCGCCGGAGTGAACGATCTCTCACCGCCAGAGTGCAAGCGCGGCCGGCGCGCAGGCCCGGCGACCCCGCAAAAGGCTGACAGATGCGACGCATTGACCTGAAGAAAGTGCAGGCGGCCCGCTCCAGCACGATCCGCGACATCAACCGCCAGATCGTGCTCAACTACGTGCGCGACCGCGAGCCGATCTCGCGCGCAGAGATCGCGCGCGAGACCGACCTGCAACGCTCCACCATCTCGACCATCGTCGAAGACCTGAAGAGTGAAGGTCTCATCGAAGAGATCGGCGAGGGCGAATCAACCGGCGGGCGCAGACCCACGCTCCTGCGCCTGCGCGCTTCGGGCGGCATGGCCATCGGCGTAGACGTGACGCCTTCGGGCACGACCGTCGCCGCGTGCGACCTGGCGGGGCGTGTCCTCGAACGCGAAGAGTACCCGCTGAGCGCGACGCCGCAGCAGTTGATCGAGCAGATCGTCGAGAGCGTGCGCCGGTTCACGGGCCGCGCCGGCACACAGCCCGTCGAGGGCGTCGGCATCAGCCTGCCCGGCCTCGTCGATCCCGACAGCGGGCGTGCCATCTACATCCCTTACTTCCGGTGGCGCGACTGGGGCGTGGTCGAGCAGATTGCGCGCGCCACGCGCTTGTCGGTCGTCGTGGACAACGACGCGAACGCGGCGGCGCTCGCCGAGTTGTGGTTCGGGCGGCCCGAAGTGTCCGCGGCGCGCGACTTCATCCTCGTCCTCGTCGCCGACGGCATCGGCACTGGGATAGCCTTCGACGGGCAGATCTATCGCGGCGAGCGCGGCGCGGCAGGCGAGTTTGGGCACATGATCGTCGCGGCGGACGGCCCCGTCGCCTGCTCGTGCGGCAACCGCGACTGCTGGGAGGCATTCGCCTCCGGCCGCGCCGCGGTCGCGCGCTATGAACGACTCGCCGCACGGCAAGACGGCACAGACCTCTCGCTCTGCCAGATCGTTGACCGCGCACTGGCGGGCGAGCGCGCGGCCATAGACGCGCTCACAGAGACGGCGCATTACCTCGGCATCGGCATCTCGAACCTGATCGTCGGTCTCAGCCCGGAAGCGGTCGTCGTCGGCGGCGCGGTCGCGCGCGCCTGGCCGCTCATCGCCGACGCGCTCGGCGAACCCGTCCAACGCAGCGTCCGCCGCGGCCTCCCTTCGGCGCGCATTGTCGCCTCCACGCTCGGCGATCAACCCACGCTCATGGGCGCGCTCAGCCTCGTCCTCGCCCGCAAGTTCGCCTCCGCGACCGCCGCGTGAAAAGGTGTTATGATGACCGCAAGGAACGTCTACTGAATGGCGGGCGCGGGCAGTCGGAGAAATTTTTATGTCAGTTAAAGTCGAGCCGCTCCTCACCGTCGCTGATCTGGACTTGCTGCCGGACGACGGCAACCGCTACGAACTCTTCGACGGAGAACTCTACGTGTCGCGCGCACCCAGCCTGTCGCACCAACGCGTCCTCGCCAACCTCATAGTCCTCTTCAAGAACTACCTGGCCCAACACCCGGTCGGCGAGATGTTCCCGACGCCGGGCGTCATCTTCGATGATTACAACGCCGCGATCCCGGATGTCGTGTTCCTGACCACGGAGCAACTCGCGCGGCTCGGCGCGAAGGAGCGCATAGAGGAGTTCGCGCCCGCGCTGGCCATCGAGATCGTGTCGCCGGGCAAGGAGAACGCGCGGCGTGATCGCGTGATGAAGCGGCAGGCTTACGGCAAGTACGGGGTTGAGGAATACTGGATCGCCGACCCTGAGACGCGCACGCTGGAAATCTACCGTCAGACAGAAGGCGCGCTCGCGCTCGTCGCGACGCTCGCGGGCGATGACGAAGTGACTACACCTCTGCTGCCCGGTTTCAACTGCGCCGCCGAGCAGATTCTCGGCAAGTAGATTATTTTGTTGGATGAGTATTTAAAATAGGCATGAAACACATTTCGGTAATTAAGCTGGATAAGAGCGCTTTATCAGTTGTCCCGCTCAAGGGCGAGTCGGACGAAAAAGCTTACTGGTTGAGTAAGACTCCGCAGGAGCGCCTGCAAGCCGTCGAGTTGTTACGCCAATTAAATTATGGCTACGATCCAACTGCCGCCCGACTTCAAAGAGTTCTTACAATTACTGAACTCAAGACAGGTTGACTACCTCCTGGTTGGCGGCTACGCGGTGAGCTATCATGGCTACCCGCGCGCCACGGGCAACATAGACGTTTGGATCGCTCGTGATCAGCAAAACGCAGAGAGGGTGGTCGCGGTGCTCCGCGAATTCGGCTTCGACTTGCCCGAACTCTCGGCAGACGTGTTCCTGGCAGAGGGGCGCGTCATACGCATGGGCGTTACGCCATTCCGGATCGAGATATTGACCAGCATTGACGGCGTAAACTTTGCGGAATGTTACGCAGAGCGGATCGTGGACGTGTTGGACGGCGTCGCGGTAAACATAATCAGCCTGCAACGTCTCAAGATCAATAAAAGGGCGAGCGGCCGGCTGAAGGATTTAAACGATCTCGAAAACCTGCCCTGAGCGCCGGCCGCTATTAATCCAACCTCTTACCTCTACTTCGCGCCCTTACCCTCCGTGATCGTCAACATGCGATCAATACCCGGCACGGTGACGGCTTCGAGCGTGCCGTCGGGCCATTTGACTTCGAGCTTGTCGAGCTTCGTGGCCGCGCCGAGACCGAGGTGTAGGCAGGGGTCGTTGTTGGACGCGAAGCCCGCGCCGCTGACGAGGTCGAGGCGTTGGCGGAGCTTGCCGGTGGTGGCGTAGACGGTCGCGCCGGTTGCGTCGCGCGGGCTTTTCTTTGCCGTGTCGCCGACGAGGCGGAGGGTGAGCCAGTGGTTGGGCGCGGTCGTCGCGTTGCGCAGGACGGTCGGCGCGGCGTCGCAGTTGTTGATGACGGCGTCGAGGCGGCCGTCGCCGTCCAAGTCTGCGATAGCTAACCCGCGCGAGGGCCAAGAGCCGGCGAGACCACTGCCCGGCGCGGCGGCGACGCGCTCGAACTTGCCGTTCGTCAGGTTGCGGAACAGGAGCGGCTGCTCGGCCCAACTCGTGCCCCAAGGGTGCTCGTCCACCGACGGGTAGACGTGCCCGTTGACGACGAGCACGTCCTTCCAGCCGTCGTTGTCAAAGTCGAGAAAGCTCGCGCCCCAGCCGAGAAAGGGGATGGTGACTTCGCCGTGCCCGGCCTGAAAGGTCACGTCGGTAAAGTTGCCCTCGCCGTCGTTGTGGTAGAGCGTGTTCGAGTCGTCGGAGAAATTGGTGATGTAGAAGTCAACGCGCCCGTCGTTGTCGTAGTCGCCGACGCCGAGACCCATCCCCGCCTGCTCGCGCCCGTTCTCGTTCAAGGCCACGCCCGACTCGTAGCCGACCTCCTCGAACGTGCCATCGCCTTTGTTGAGGTAGAACAGCTTCGGCGTCGAGTCGTTGACGACGATCAGATCGAGCCGGTCGTCGTCGTTCGCGCGCACGAAGGCGGACGAGAAGCCGTAGTAGCCTTGCGGGTCGCTCACGCCAGCTCGCGCGCTCACGTCCTCGAATGTGCCGTCGGCTTTCTGATGATAGAGCGTGTCGCCTTCGCCTTTCAGTCCGCGCGGGCCGCACATGACGGGCACGCCGCGGAACTGGCAGAAGTTCTGCGCGACGCCGCCCGGCTTGCCCGCCTCGCTGGGACTCGGTGGCGGGTTCTTCAGATCGAAATCAACGTAGCCCGGCACGAACAGATCGAGCCGCCCGTCGTTGTCGTAGTCGCCCCATGTCGCGCCGGTTGACCAGCCCTTGCGCGCGACGCCGAGTTTTTCGGCCACGTCCGTGAACGTGCCGTTGCCGTTGTTGTGGTAGAGCCGCGACGTGCCGTAGTTCGACACGTACATGTCCGGCTGCCCGTCGTTGTCGTAATCGCCGACGGCGACACCGAAGCCCCAACGCTCGTTCGCCACGCCCGCCTTGTCCGTCACGTCCTCAAACTTCCAGCCGCCCAGGTTGTGATAGAGCGCGGCACGCGGCGCTTTCTCCTTGCCGGCCATCGCGGCAGCGGTCGAGCCGTTCAAGAGGTAAACGTCGGGCCGCCCGTCGTTGTCGTAGTCGAAGACGGCGACGCCGCCCGAAGGCGCGTCGAGGATGTAATCCTTCGCCGGGCTGCCGGCGTGGTGTTTGAAGCCGGCGAGCGCGGTCTTCGCCGTTACGTCCTCGAAGACGACGGGCGCTTTCGGATCGACGATGCCGGTGGTGCGCTTCGACGTGTAGGTGCGCGCCTCGCCGGTCGAGACCGCGCCCGCCCCGCCTGCCTGCTGCGGCTGCGCGGGCGTCTGCGCGAACAGGGAAGCGGGCGTAGTGAGCAACAGGCAGAGCGCGATGATTGGGCGCACGCGCGTTACGCGTGATGAGTTCGAGTATGCCATCAAATTATTCTCGCTGAGCAATCGGAAATTCCGGCCGCGGCCGGCCGCCGCAGAGTGCGGCAACAAAATACAAATCGCTTAGTTGCATGTCAAAGCGCGCAGCGTTGCGCCGCGTATCAGCGCCACGATTATCAGCTTAACCGCGCGCCGCCGAATCGTATTGTGTACCTCCCTCCTGCGGCTCTGCCGCTTGGTGTGCGGAAAGGCTGTGCCTTTCCGTTAAGCACCTTCAATTATCGGTGAGGCGCAGCATGCCGGAAAGCCATAGGCTTTCCGCACATCAGGGCGGCAGAGCCGCAAGGGCAAGAATGTCGGCCGCATTCACGGCAACTCACGGCGTCTCTTTGATCGTCACGTAGCGATCAATCTCCGGCTTCGTGATCGTCTGCTTCTGCCCGGCGGGCCAGCGAATCTCGACCGCGCTGATGCCCGTCGCCGCGCCGAGACCGACGAGGAGGCGCGGGTCGCTCGACGAGAGATAGCTGCCAGCGTTCGTTACGTCGAAGGTCTGGCGGCGGCCCATAGCGTCTGTGACGACGACGCGCGCGCCAAAGCTCTGGCGGTTCGATTTCGTGCCCGTAAAGTTCAGTCCGAGCCAGTGGTTCTTCGTCCCGTTGTTGCGTAGGACGAGCGCAGGGGCGTCGGTCTGGGCGAGGACGATGTCTGTGTCGCCGTCGTTGTCTATGTCGCCGAAGGCCGCGCCGCGCGCGGCAAGCGGCATGCCGAACGACGTGCCCGCCGCCAGCGAGATGTTGACGAAATTCTTGCCGGTGTTGCGCAGCAGCAGCGGCGGCTCGCGGTATTTCAGATAGCTCGTCGTCTGCTCAATCGTGTCGAGCACGTGCCCCTGCGCGACGAAGAGGTCGCGCAGTCCGTCGTTGTCGCAGTCTATGAAGTGCGTGCCCCAGCCAGAGTAGGGGAGCGTGATCTGCCCGACGCCCGAAGTCTGCGTGGCGTAGGTGAAAGTCAGGTCGCCGTTGTTGTGATAGAGCGGGTAGGTTTCGTTCGAGAGCGTGGTGATGAAGAGGTCGGGGAGGCCGTCGTTGTCGTAGTCGGCCGCGTCCACGCCCATGCCGGCGAAGGTCTTGCCGTTCTCGTCGTAGCCCGCGCCGGACAGGAGTGCCACGTCTTCAAACGTGCCGTCGCCGTTATTGCGCAGGAGCGTCTGGCGCACACTGTCGTTGGCGACGAACACATCAGTCAGCCCGTCGCCGTCGAAGTCGGCGAACGCGACACCCAGACCTTTACCGGGCGCGTCCGTGATCTTCGCCTTCGCGCTCACGTCTTCAAACGTGCCGTCCGGTTTTTGGTGATAGAGCAGATTCGTTGCGGGCTTGAAGTTGTCGGGGTGGCAGTAGGCGCGGACGGTCGGCGTGCCGCAGAAGAGGTTGCCGCGCTCGAAGTCCCAGTCCATGTAGCGGAGGACGAAGAGGTCTAACCGGCCGTCGCGGTCATAATCGAACCAGCCCGCGCTCGTTGACCAGCCGGACGCGCCGACGCCCGCCCGCTTCGTCGCGTCCTCAAACGTGCCGTCGCCTTTATTGTGATAAAGCACGTTGCCGCCGTAGGCGGTGACGTAGAGATCAACGAAGCCATCGTTGTCGTAATCGCCCGCCGCCGCGCCGAAGCCGTAGCCCGCACCTTTCACGCCCGCGCGTTCCGTTACGTCCTCGAACGTGCCGTCCGCTTTCTGATGAAAAAGGCGATTCCAGAAACGCGGCTCGCGTTTGTCGGGCTGTGCGCCCGCCGGCATCGGATCGCTCAAGGCCGCGCCGTTGGTGAAATAGATGTCGAGCCGGCCGTCGTTGTCGAAGTCAAACAGCGCGACGCCGCCGCCCATCGTCTCCGGCAGATACTTCTGCATCGTGGGCGAGGCGGCATGCCTGAAAGATAATTTGCTCTGCGCGGTGATGTCCGTGAAGGTGACGGGCGAGGGCGCTTGCGGCGCGGGCGGGGGCGGTTTCGCCGCCGGGTCGCCGCTGCTGTAAGAGCGGCCCGTGCGCGGCTGCGGCGACGGCGCGGTCTGCGCCGGCACGGTCGCGGCCGTGAGCAGCGACAGCACGAGGGCGAGCGTGCGCCGGCTGAGTCTGAGCTTTAATTGCGCGGGAAAACCCGGTTCGCGGTTCATCTGACAGCTTGGCGATTGCGCGGGCACACGCGCGGGAGACACGAGCGGGGCGTGCGGCGCGAGACCACTTTACAGGCAATGAACGGCAGAGTACAGTGGCGCGCATCGCAACCATTATGTCGCCAGCGCGGATAAAAACTTCGCTCCCACTTTAAGATTCCAACGGAGGCAGCATGAGAGCTAATCGTCACCTGTTCATGTTCTGCGCGCTCGCAATCCTGATGCTCGCGCCCGCGCTCGCGTCCGCGCAGGACGCGCCGGTCATCCTGTCGGGCACACAGCTTGCGCGCGTCGTGCCGCCCGGCTTCTACTACGTCGGGCAGAGCGCGCCGACGCAGATGCGCAACGCGGCGGCCGTGCGCTTCGGCGCGAACCGCTACGTCATCGCCGCCCTGGTGGACACGTCGGGCTATTCGGCCGACGTGCGCGCCAGCTACGAGGGCTTTCTGATCACGGACTCGCCCATCACTGTGATGGACAACGAACTGAGTCCCGGCGCATACGGCTTCGGCTTCACGGACGACGGCAAGCTGAACGTCTTCGACGTGGGCGGCCATCAGGTGCTCACCGTCACGGCGGGGAAGGACGCGAAGCTGCGTCGCCCGCGCCCGCTGATGATGCAGAAGGCGGCGGACGGCGTGCGCCTCTACGGCGGGCGCAGCTTCGTCGTGATCGCCGCGAAGTGAACGGCGGCGCGGCGCACCGCGCGGAATTAGAGTTATGGAACACATCAGATACTCGGTCGCCGCCTGCCAGACCGATCAGCCGAACCCGTCGGAGCGGCGCGAGATGCGCCGGAACACGGAGCGCGTGTGCCAGATGATTGACGCGGCCGTGGCGGGCGCTCAGCCGTTCCTGCCCGTGCGGCTCGTGGTCTTCCCTGAGTTCGCACACGCCGCGCCGGTCTTTGCCACGCTTGCGGAACTGCGCGCGAAGCTCGCCGTGCCCATCCCGAATGAACACACCGAACGGCTTGAACAGAAGGCGCGTGAGCACGACATCTACATCCAGAGCGGCACGATGCTCGAAGCCGACCCGCGCTGGCCCGGCGCGATCTTCAACACTACCTGCCTCGTCGGCCCGCGCGGCGTCCTTTACAAATATCGCAAGGTGAACACGTGGCTGCCGTATGAAGTCCACACCAGCCCGCACGACCTGGCGAGCTACGACGAACCGCTCTTTCCGGTCGCGGACACGGAGATCGGCCGCATCGGCTGCGCCGTCTGTTACGACTGGCTCTTTCCCGAAGCGATCCGGCAGTTGGCGGCGAACGGTGCGGAGGTGCTGGTGCGCGTCTCGGCCTACATGGATCCGTGGGGCGCGACCGAGCCGATGAACTGGTGGACAATCGTGAACCGCTGCCGCGCGCTGGAGAACACGGCCTACGTCGTCGCCGCCAACCAGGGCGCGAGCCTGAGACACTACCCGCCGTATTCGTGGCCCGGCGGCAGTCAGGTCATAGACTTCGACGGGCGCGTGCTCGCCGAAGCTTCGCCCGGCCCCGGCGAGCGCATCGTCGTCGCGCCCGTGGACATCTCCGCGCTTCGCCACGAACGCGCCGCGCGCCGCGGTCATCACATGCTCGCGCACCTGCGCACGGAGGCTTACCCCGTCTACGCGACCCACCAGTACCCGCCGCCGGCCGCGCAGACAGAGGCGGGCGCAGAACTCTCTTACGAACAGAACAACCGGCTGATTGACGAGGCCAAGCGACGCTGGGCAGACGGCGCGGCGGAGTGAGTAAGCCCCTGAAATTTTGGATCGGGGACGAAAACTTGGATGAGAATTTCCGGCGCGTGCGCCAGGTGGCTCGCAGTTTCGCGTTGAAACATCGGCAGCGGGCGCTTGGCATTTTCATTGCCTCGCAAGTCGGCGGACACGCCTGATGTGTGCCCGCCGTAGCTGCGCGCCGTGCTGCCGCTTGACCCGAACCCCCTCGCGGCCGTCGCCGGAAAAAAGAATTGACAGCGAAGGGAATTCTGTATTAAAAACCTTCGTTCGGACAGGCAACAAACTACTCAGGCGCGTTTTCTAGGTTACAGTCTAAAAACTTAATCAGGCCGACAAGGGTGCTCTATCCCCGGCTGCTCGGTGGCGTGACACTCCCGGACAGCCCCCTGTGCGTGTAGCACAGAGCGACACTCGGACGGCATTTCCACACGCGAGGCCCAGCTATGAATAGACTCAGGATGAAGCCGCGGACGGCCCTCCGGCTGTTCGCTCTGCTCGCTTGCTTTGCCGCGGCGGCGCTCCCCCTCTACGCACAGAACAACAAGGCCACCATCGTCGGCACGGTGAACGACCCGAACGGAGCGGTCGTCGCGGGCGCGAAAGTCACCGCCACGAACATCGCCACCAACGCCGCCTCCGAGCCGGTCACGACCGGCGAGGACGGCACGTACACGATCCCGAATCTCACGCCGGGCAACTACCGCGTCGAGTTCGAGCAGGCGGGCTTTAAGAAGCTCGTGCGCGAGCCGGTCGTGGTCGAGACCAACGCGCGCGTGCCTATTGACGTGCAGCTTGAGATCGGCGAGGTCACGGGCGACGTGGTCACGGTGACGGGCGAGGGGCCGGTCGTCGAGAGCGAGACGAGCGTGCGCGGCGACCTGATCACGGGCCGGCAGGTGACGGACTTGCCGATCCCGCAGCGCAACTTCACGCTGCTGGCGGCGCTCTCGCCGGGCGTGACGCGCCCGAACCTGGGGCTGCTGGGCGGCGGCGGCAACTTCGTCGCGGGCGGCGGCGGGCAGAACAACACAGAGTCCACGCGCTTCCGCGAGTCGGGCGGCTCAGTCCTCGTCGTCAACGGCGCGCGCGCCACGAACAACAACTTCACTTTGGACGGCGTGGACAACAACGAGTCGCAGTTCGGGCAGATCGCCATCTACCCGAACCCGGACGCCATCGCCGAGTTCAAGATCGAGACGAGCGTGCCCTCGGCCGAGTCGGGGCGCGCGGGCGGCGGCATCATCTCGACCACGTTCAAGTCGGGCGGCAACGCCGTGCACGGCACGGCCGCGGAGGTCTATCAGGGACGCTTCCTGAGCGCCGCCGCCTCGCAGTTCGACGACGACCTGACCAACCGCGTGCCCAACTACGTGACGCACAACTACTACGGCACGGTTGGCGGCCCCGTCTTCCTGCCGCGCTTCGGCGAAGGCGGCCCGACGCTCTACAACGGCAAGAACCGCACCTTCTTCTTCTTCTCATTGAACGGGCAGCGCAACTCGACGCCGATCTTCGGCGGCACGGGCGACCCGCAGGCCGTCCCCGTCCCGACCGCCAGGATGCGCGTCGGCGATTTCTCCGAGCTGCTGCGCGGCGGCACCACCCGCTATCAGTTTCCGCTGACCTACACCAACCCGACGGGCGCGTCGTGTGCGCGCGGCAACCCGAATAACGGCGAAGACCCGAATCGCCTCTACTGCGGCTTCCCAACCGGGACGATCTTCAGCCCGCAGGGCATCCCCGTTCCGGGCAACGACCTGCGCAATTGCCCGACCTGCGGCGCGCTCTCGCAGTTTGCCCTGAACTACCTGAACGCCTTCCCGCTGCCCAACCTGCCGGGCATCGGGCGCAACTACCGCACCAACCGCAAGGAGCACGCGAACGTCGACAGCTACGACATCCGCATTGACCACAAGATTCTGGAGAACAACGCCTTCTTCGGGCGCTACAGCAAGTCGGACACGGCGCGCAGCCGCGACAACTTCTTCCCGCTCGGCGCTTCGCCCACGGGCAACGACCTGCCCGCCGGCCCCTCCGCGGGCGACGAGTTCGGCAACTCGAAGGGCTTCACGATGGGCGACACGCACACGTTCTCGCCCTCGGTCGTCAACGACGCGCGCTTCGGCGTCAACCGCGTGCAGATCGGCATCTTCAACACGGGCGTCAACGGTACGGGCGGCTTCGCCGCCGATGTCTCGGCCAAGCTGGGCGCGAAGAACATCAATCTCGGCTCGTCCACCAGCGGCATCGTGCTCGTGGGCATCGTGGACAACCTGAACAACGAGGATCGCGCCGTCGAGTTCACCGGCGACGGCGGGCCGTTCTACTTCCTGTCGAACAATTTCAACTTCGCCGACGCCGTGACGGTCGTGCACGGTAGCTCGACCTTCAAGTTCGGCGGCGACCTGCGCGTGCGCCAGAACAGCAACTTCGACGGCGGACGCAACAACGGCACGAAGGGCAACTACCAGTACGGCACGACCGGCAGCGGCTTCGTCTCCGGCAACTACAACGGCATCGGCCCGAACGACGCCGGCTCGTCTCTGGCCAACTTCCTGCTCGGCTACTCGCCGGGCTTCGTCGGGCGCGGCGATCCGGGCGGCCCCTACTTCCAGTCGAGCAAAGAGATCGCCTTCTTCGTCCAGGACGACTGGAAGGTTAAGTCCGACCTGACGATGAACCTGGGCCTGCGCTACGACATCTTCACCGCGCCGACCGAGCGCTACAACCAGCAGGCGAACTTCGACCCGGCGACCAGGACGCTTGTGCTCGCGGGCGACAGCGCCCCCGGCGGGCGCGACCTCGCCTTCACCGACAAGAACAACTTCGGGCCGCGCATCGGCATGGCCTATAGCGGGCTGCGCGCCGACAAGAAGATGGTCATCCGCGGCGGCTACGGCATCCTGTACTCGACCGACATCAGCGCCGCGCAGCCGCTCACCGCTAACCCCGGCACGGGCGCGGCCAGCTACGGCTGCACGCCCATCACCAACCCCGGCGGCTGCCCGTTCCCCGTCCTGGCGCAGCGCTACCTGTTCGACGTGGGCGTCCCGACCGCGCCCGTCGTCACCGCCGCGCCCGGCTCGCGCATCCCTGTGCCGGGCGGGGCGACCGTCCTCTTCGTCGATCCGAACCGGAAAGACGAGATGTACCACCAGTACAACATCACCGGGCAGTACGAGTTCGCGCCGAACTGGCTGGCGGAGATCGCTTACGTCGGCTCGCTGGGGCGCAACCTGCTGACGCTGACTAACATCGGCACGGCCAACGACGAGGGCGGCCCCGGCTCGCGCGAAGTGAGCGGCATCAACACGGTGATCGCCACCCGCTACAACGGCAGTTCGCGCTACGACGCCTTGCAGAGCAAGCTAGAGAAACGCTTCTCGCGCGGGCTGTCGGTGCTCTCCACTTACACCTGGTCGCACGCCATTGACACTTCGCCGGGCGGCATCTGTTCGGGCGGCGCGAGCGCGCGCGACTGCGGCCCCGATAACCCGCTTCGCCCCGAGCTTGATCGCGGCAGCTCCGACACGGACATCCGCCACCGCTTCACCTTCTCGAACGTGTATGACCTGCCCATCGGGCGCAGTCGCCGCTACGGGAAGGACTTGCCGAAGGCGCTCGACTACGTGATCGGCGGCTTCCAACTGAACAACATCATCCAGTTGCAGTCGGGGCCGCATTTCAACGTCACCTGCAATGGCGGGCGCGTCGATCTGATCGGCGATCCGACGCCGACCGCCACTGACCGGGCCGCCGGACGGCAGTTGAACCGGAACGCGTTCCAGTGCGCTTCACTGCGCGGCGCGGCGTCGCGCATCTTTCCGAACGATCCGAACAGCCCGCACATCGGCTCGCTCGGCCGCAACGTCTTCAACGGCCGCCGGCAGTTCTACTGGGATGCTTCGCTCTTTAAGAACTTCCCCGTGCCGGCGCTCGGCGAGGCGACCAACGTGCAGTTCCGCTTCTCCGCCTACAACGTGCTGAATCGCGTGAACCGTTCCGCGCCGAACGGCGACATCAACAACGGGAACGACTTCGGGCGCGACCTGAGCGAACAGCGTCGCCGCCAGATGGAGTTCTCGCTCAAGCTGATCTTCTAGATCGGCGCGGCGGCCGGATCGTGATCGAGTGGCGGGCGCGAGTGTTCAGCGTCCGCCACTCGATTAGTTTATGAACCGCGGGGTCGCTTGAGCTTCCGCGGGCCGGCGGGTTAAGCTGCCGGCCGCGGCGCACCGGGCTGATCGCGCAGGCGTCATCGCGCAATCCGCCGCTAATCACACTCCCCGTCAACGTCCAACAACCGAGAGGCTTCGATATGAGTCTTAGAACCCGGAGCAGGGCACGAAGCGCCGTGCGCCTGCTGGTCGCGCTGCTCCTGCTGCCGCTGGCGGCCACACGCCCCGCCGCGCAGGAGCAGGAGAAGAGTATCGGCGGCAAGGAGCACGAGGACAACATCCTCGGCGTGCACATCGGCATGGACGTGCCGACCGCGCTTGAGACCGTGTTCGTCAACGCCCAGCGTAAGCCCGGTCAGGAGCGGCCCGACGCCAAGCGCAACGAGGGGACGGACAAAAAGGACGTGCGCGTGCTCTACAAGGGGCTGAAGGCGGGCGATCTGGAAATCGTCTTCGCCGACGGGAAGTGGGTCAAGGAAATCCTGCTCGTCTATCCCGGCCCGATCCCCGTGGACACCTTGCGCCTGCCATATTCGAGCAACATCGGCGAGGCGATGAGCGGGCTGCGCTACGACGACCGCTACAACATCGGTTTCACGAGCACGGACAAACGCGAACGCTACTGGTGGCGCGACGAGAATACGCCGGACGGCTATCACGTCCGCATCGGCTTCATCTCCGGCAAGCTCACGTCCGCGGGCGCGGCGACGAACACCACCGTCGCCCGCAAAATCATCACCGTCATGCCCGGCGACGAGGACAAGTTCCTGAAAGCCATGGCCGGGCACTAGAGCGGATTTCGGTTGAGTCAACCCGTGCATCCTTATGCCGGGAGCGCTGGCGTCCCGCCCGCCTTGAGCGCGTGAGCGCGAACAGCAGGACGCGCTGAGACTCAGGCTTGAAGAATAACGAACACTTTGAGCGTGCTGGCGCACGCTAGGCGGGCGGGACGCCCGCGCTCCCAGCAGCAGGCCGTTCCGGTAAGCCTATCTAGTAGGGCACACGAGCGCGCTTTAACGATGCGGTTTTCGGCAATGAACTTGCAGCGCCAACGCCTGCGCGCGACCGTCCTCGCCGTCGGGGTCGGTCTCGCCGGCCTGTGCGCGCCGCCGCCCCTGCACGCGCAACAGCCGCGCACGCGCACGGCTCAAACCGCCCCGCGCCAGAATAGTCAGACGAACGAACTCGCCGAAGCCGCCGCGCTCCTGCAAGCCGGCCGGTTGGACGAAGCGGAGGCGCGCGTGCGGCAGGTCTTGAGCGCCGCCCCGCGCGACGCGCAGGCGCGGACGCTCCTCGGCGTCATCCTCGATCAGCGCGGGCAGGCGGACGCGGCCGAGCGCGAGTACCGCACGGCGCTCCAACTTGAGCCGCGCAGCGTGACGACGCTCTCCAACCTCGGCGTCCTGCTCGCGCGCACGCGGCGCGTCGATCAGGCCGTCGAGATGTTCGAGCAGGTGCTGCGCCTTGAGCCGACGCACGCCAGGGCCGTCTTCAACCTTGGCGCGCTCTACGCCGCGCGCGGCGACTACCAGCGCGCCATCCCGCTGCTCGAACGCGCGGCCGGCCTGTCAACCAACCAGCCGGACGTAAGCGACGTGGCGCTCCTGCTCACGCTCGTCAACGCCTACGCGCACGCGGGGCGCGGCGCGGACGCGGCCGCCCTAGCCGAACGCATCGAGCGCATGGCGGGCGACGACGCGCGCACGCTCTTCACGCTCGGTCTCAGTCTGGCCGAAGGGCGCGAGTACGCGCGCGCCGCGCGACTGTTCGAGCGCACGAACGCGCTCCGCCCGCACACCTTCGAGGTGCTCTACAACCTCGGCGTCGCCTACTACAATCTCGACCGCCTGGAAGATGCGGCGCAGGCGTTGTCGGCCGCCGCCGCCCTCAACGCGACCGAGGCAGACCCGTACTACCGCCTCGGCCTCATCGCCTCCGCGCGCGGCGACAGCAAGACGGCCATCGCCCTCTGGCTCAAGGCGCTGGAACTGCGCCCGACTTTCCCGGAAGCCAACTTCATGATCGGCGAGGAACTGCTGAAAAAGCAGATCGCCGAAAACGCCATCCAGTACTACGAGCGGGCGCTACAGCAAGACCCGGCCAGGCTCATCTACCACATCCGGCTCGGCGTCGCGGACTTCCGCAGCCAACGCTACCAGGCGGCGCGCGACGTGTTCACACGCGCCCTTGAGCGTTTCCCCGACGACGCGAACCTCTATTTCCTGCTCGGCTACGCCGCGCGCGCCGAAGGGCAGTACGACGAGGCCATCGCGGCCTTCAAGCGCTCGCTCGCGCTGCGCCCCGACAATCCGGACGTGCTCACAAACCTCGGCTACATCGCCGACCAGCGCGGCGAGCCGACGGAGGCCGAGCGCCTGCTCCGCCAGGCCATCGCGCTCGACCCGAACAACTACCCCGCGCACCACGACCTGGGCCGCCTGCTCGTCAAGCTCAAGCGTTACGAGGAGGCGCTGCTGGTCTTGCAGCGCGGCGCGACGCTGCACGGCGACGACCCCGGCATCCACTACCAACTCTTCCTCGCCTACACGCGGCTCAAGCGCAAGCCTGAGGCCGAACGCGAGCTGGCCATCTTCAAGCAGTACGAGGAGGCGAACAAGCACGCGCCGACGCCGCTCGGCGGCACGCCGTCGGGGATGAGCGCCGACGGGGCGGCCGCGCCGCCCCCGCTCCCCGCCGCGGCGGCGGGCGAGGGCACGAAGCCGCCGGGGCGTTAGGCGGCGGTTGCGTTCGCGCGCCCGTTTGGACGCGGGTCTGATTGCGGTTAGAATGCAGCGCGCCGAGCGTGTCGCGCCCTGTCTCCCGCGGAGTCGTTAATGCGAAAGACTTATGTCCCCCTGTGCAAACTACTCCTCCTGTCGGCGGTCGTGTGCGCGGCGGTCGTCTCGTCGCGGCGCGCGGCGGCCGACACGCCGAAGACGGCCGACGCGGTCGAGCGCTACAACCAGGAGATCGGCAGGAACTACGATCTCAAGTTCGGCCCGAACCCGTTCGCGCCGTCGAACGCGACGACCACGACGGGCAAGTTCATCCCCGGCGAGATGTTCGTCCCGGCCGCGCGCTGCCAGAAGTGCCACACGGACGCGCACGCGCAGTGGACGCAGTCGGCGCACCGCAACAGCTTCCGCGAGCCTTTCTACCAGAAGAACGTCAAAGATTTGATCTCGCAGCGCGGGATCGAGTTCACGCGGCACTGCGAGTCGTGTCACAACCCGGCCGCGCTCTTCTCCGGCGCGCTCACCAAAGACTCGAAGGTCAAGCGCCCGTTCGACGAGGACGGCGTCTCCTGCATCGCCTGCCACTCGATCCAGGAAGGGAACAAGCGCGGCATCGGCGGCTACGTGATGGGCGAGCCGGCGCTCTTGGTGAAAGAGGACGGCACGCGCAGGTTGTTGGACGTGGCCGATCAGGAAATCTTAGACGACGTGCCCTCGCACCGCCGCGCGGTGATGCGCCCCGCGCTGAAGGACGCGGCCTTCTGCTCGTCGTGCCACAAGTCGCAAGTGCCGAAGGAGCTAAACGACTACAAGTTCCTGCGCGCCTTCGCGGTCGCCGACGAGTTCCAGCAGTCTTCGTTCGCCAAAGAGACGCCGCACCCCTTCTACACGCGCGATCTTGAGACGTGTAATTCGTGCCACATGAAAAGGGAAGCCGCGCCACTCTTCGACGTGTCGGCGAAGGACGGACTGCTCCGCTCGCACCGCTGGGCGGCGGCGAACACCGCCATCCCGACCTTCTACAAGTGGCCCGACCAACTCGCGGCCGTGCAGAAATTTTTAGAGGCGGACGCCGTCGGCATAGACATCTTCGCCGTCCGGCACAGAGGCCCGCAGGGCGGCTTCGAGGAACTGCTCGCGCCGCTCAATCGCAGCAAGTTCACGCTCGCTGCGGGCGACCGCCTGACCGCCGACGTGGTCATCACGAACAAGAACATCGGGCACTCGTTCCCGCCGGAGTTGCGCGACTTCTACGAGGCGTTCGTTGAGTTCACGGTTAAGGACGACGCGGGCACAACGCTCTACAACTCCGGCTTCATTAAGCCGAACGGCCACTTGGACGAGTCGGCGCACACCTACAAGACCTACCTCGTCAAAGCCGACGGCTCGTTCAACGACAAGCACCACATCTGGCGCACGCGCGTGACGGCGCAGAACAACCAGATACAGTCGGGGCGCTCCGACGTGGCGCGCTACCAGTTCGTCGTGCCCGCGAACTTGCAGGGCACGGGGCTGCATCTTGCGGCGCGCGTCCGCTACCGCCGCTTCACGCGCGTCTTCCAGGACTACGCGCTCGGCAAGTCGGTTGACTACCCCATCGTGACGATGGCGACGACCGAGCACGTCATGAAGTTGGGCGAGAATGAAGCCCAAGCCCCTGCGAAAGGCGCGCTGCCCGACTGGCGGCGCTGGAACAACTACGGCATCGCACTCTTAGACAACCGGCAGTACGAGTTGGCGGCCGCCGCCTTCGCGCGCGCCGCCGAGTTGGATGAGGCTTACCGTCCGACGGCGCTCACGAACCGCGCGCTCGCGCTGTTCGAGCTTGAGCAGTACGAGCCGGCGGCGCAGATTCTGGACGGCGTGCTCGCCGTGAGTCCGAACAACATGCGCGCCCTCTTCCAGCGCACGCGCATCCAAATCAAGCGCGGCGAGTTGCAAACTGCCGAGGCGAACCTGCGCCGTATCCTCGAAGCCTTCCCGCGCGACCGCGTCTCGTGGCAGCAGTTGGGCGAGTTGTGCAAGATCAAGCGCGACTTCACGGGCGCGCGCCACTGCTACGAGACGATCCTCGCAATTGACCCGGAGGACACCGGCGCGCATTACAACCTGATGCTCGTCTACCGCAAGTTGGGGCTGAACGAAGAGGCGAAGCGCGAGGCGAAAATCTTCGCCGACCAGAAGGACGACCCCTCGGCGTTCCCCATCGCCAACGAGTTCCTGCGCCGCCACCCGGAGATGAGCAACGAGAGCGTGCCCTGGCACGTACACACCTTGAGCGAAGTGAAAGGGGCGGGCACGTCCGCCGGACAGTGAATGAGCACTCAGCAACGAACAACGGGCCATTTGAAAACCTACGCGCTACTCCTCTTCGTCGCCCTCTGCGGCGGCGCTTACCTACAGCACCAAGCACAGGCCGCCGCCGCGCCCGACAAGAAGGGCAGGGCGGCACAGGTCGAGCGCGGGCGCACCATCTACATGCAGAACTGCGCGCGCTGCCACGGCGCGACCGGCCGGAGCGACACCGATCAAGGCGAACTCTACGGCGCGTCCAAACTCGCCGACGCCGCCTGGTGGAAGTCCGAACGCATCAACGACCGCCGGCTCACCGCCTCCATCACCAACGGCAAGAAGGGCGGCATGCCCGCCTACGGCAAGAAGCTCTCCAAAGGCGACATCACCGCCGTCGTCGCCTTCGTCCACACGCTCAAGCAGTAAGTTGGTATTAACGTCGGGCATCACCCGCGAACTATCGGGAGCGGCGCACTGAAGGGGCGTCGGGTGCCCGCTATTGTTTGGCGACGACGGCGGAGCGTCATACCGCATGATAGACCTGTGTGACCGCCACCAGCACGGCCTCTTCAGCCAGAGCTTCAACCGCCGCCTGCCTCAACTCACCGGCGTGGCGGGCTACGCTCTCGAAATTGGTGGACAGAGCGAGCGGCAAATCTGTGTAGATGAGATTAATCCGGTCGGGAGTTTTTATCCCGGTGTGAGCGAGATAGTTGCCGTCCAGCCCACGCACGATAGTGCAACCGCGGAAGGCATAGGTGAACTCTTCCTCTAAGGATAGGAGCAGGTTGCGGTAGGCAGCCGCCGGCAGATCAGGGACGTACACCTCGACCCTTACTCGTTCGAGCAGTGGCAAGGAATTGCTCCTTCCTCTTAGAAAACTCTTTCATACGCTTCAGCGCGTCCTTCTCCGACACGGTAGCTCGCGGCGGGCGCTCGACTTTAACTTCCTTCACGGCCTTCAGCTTCTTCATAAACCCTCCACCCGCATTCTCCTATTTTCGAGAAATATGTCAACACAGTCGCCTAACGCCCGAATTCAACCGCCCGCCGACGATGATAAACGGCACGGGCGACCACATTGAGGGAAGACGAACCGAGGCGTGTCGGCCGCAATAAGTTGTTAGGCTTGGCGGCGCGTGAAGCCGAGCGTTAGGCGGCGCGTCGCTGCATAGAGCTAACCGCCGTAGCGTATCCCATGTTCCCCTGCATCCAGTAACGTACACTCGGGCCGAACGAGCCGGATAGCATGTCTCCCAGTTCCACGCCTGTCCGCGGGCGCACAAAATCGCCCCGCCTGTACAGTGCCTCAAGGTAGTGATCTCCGATCAGGCGATTGCCCTTCACCAGACTGGTTAAATACAGATGCCCGCCACCTACCAGCAACTTCTTCAGACCCGCAATCAAACCCTCTGCATCTGCCAGATGATGGAGCACGTTCATGCAAAGAACGGTATGAAAGCTGCCCGGGCGAAACGGCATAGAACCGAGGTCTGCTTGCAGCAGGAAGATGCGCCCCGGCACGTAACCCGCCAACTTCATCAGGCGCGACCGAGCGCGCCGCAGCATGTTCAACGACTGGTCGCAGGCAAGGATCGGGCGTTGGCAATCAAGGTACACTTGTGCGGTAAAGAGCAGCGACCCGCAGCCAGCGTCGAGCAGCATCCCGGTCTGGTCGGAGGCGACCGCCTGTCGGGCGAAGGCGACATAGTCTGGCGGGGAAGCCCCCCACATCACGCGGTTATAAAGTCGTGTCCCGACGACCCGGTCATATATAGCCGCCCGACCATCATAAAGGTGAGTGTATGGGCGGTCGGGAAGCACCGAGTAGATGCCTTCTTCGACTGATCGGATGGCGTAGCCTTCTGCTATTGCAGCTCTGCAATTGTCCGGGACATCCATACAAATACTGTCACGGCAGAACTACGAGATACATGAAGCAACTGCCTAGCGCCGTGCATCACCGCCGGGGAGAATTGAGAGAGGCTTCCGATCTTGCGAATAGCATCCGAGCTGATTCCGGTTGGGTGCATGCCGTTGTTGGGCGCGGCGTGATATTTCATCTACGGTGCCCTTACGCCTCGGCCATTTTCTTCATCAGTTCATAGAGCTTCTTGGTAGTGTTAGTGTTCCTGACAGTCATCTCCTGAAAGAGTTTCTGGCTCGGCAGCTTATGCATGCTGGTTCGGCTCAGGTCGCTTATCCGCGCCGACCATAAGAGAGTGCCCGGGCAATAAACTATCTGCTCAACGTCGCTCTTGGGTTTCAGATCGTCCAGGATGTCTTCGGAGTCAATCGAGTGTCTGAGGAAGATTACGTTGTACTTCCAGCGCCGGTCGTCGTCCCAGGTTTCGGGCAAGCTCTTAACAAGGTTGGCCATTTCAGAAAGACTTCTGACGACGACTTTGCATTCGAGTTCGTATTCACTCGACAGCATCCCTTCTATGCTTCTTTCCAGCTTTCGTGCGTCGCCTTCCTGGGTGCTGAAGATAATATTGCCGCTGTTGATGTATGTGGCCACGCCGTCGAAGCCCATTCTCTCGAAGCTGTCTTTAAGCGAACTCATGCGGATCATGTTTTTGCCGCCCACGTTGACGCCGCGCAGGAGTGCAACAAATATTTTGGCCGGTGGTTTTAATTCTCTTCGCATAGTTAAGAGCGCCTAACGCTCGAATTCAGCCGCCCGAAGCCAGCGCGCCAGCGACAACCTAGCCGAAGCCGCGCAACTTGATGATGAAAGACTCGCTGGCGAGGGTCGGCTGGAATGAGTTGTTGGGCTTGCCTTAACGAGAATCTGCTGCCTCGATTGGTATCGGTGTTCGGTCTTCTGTTTTGCGTCCATGTACCCATTCAATGGCATCTTCTGCCTCTTCCGACACGCGCCACCAGCCGCGATAAATTCTCGTGTCTCGCTCAGACAACTCTTTCAACTTCGGCAAAGCTGATCTCAACTTGATGCTGCCTGCCGCATAACACGCCCAAAAACGAATCTCGACAGATTCCTCTGATAATGCTGACAAGATTGCGTCTTCGATCCCGCGCCACAGTTTTGTTCTTCTTCTAGGTGTTTGCAACGCGAAGCCTTCTAGTGCCTGCGCTCTGACAACAACATCTTCTGCCGGATTATTGAAGGCTTCGAGAAGCGCAGCAGCAGCAAGCGTAGTGTAGCTCTTTGGGTATTCGCCGTACATCCACGACAAAGCATAAGCGGCTGCGGTTCGGTTATGGACACCTTCGGCTTCACGCAAAATCTTTATCACTTCTTCGATTGGTATGGGCGACAATTTCAACAAAGTCTTCCCGGCATCAAACGCTTTACCGGAATCGCCATTTCTCAAATCGGAAAGCAGTTGTTCGACATCTATGTCTTGCATTTCAACATTAGCTACGAGAAAAGCCCAACGCCCGCCATCAGCCGCCGCGCATTCAACCTGATTACGGCCAAGTCTCGCGCATGAAGGCGACGCTATTCGCGGTCGGCTGCATGGCGATGTTAGATTGCGCCTCACGGCTGATGCCGCACTTCTTTTCGCGCGAAAACATGCAACAGCCAGCCAAACAGGGCCAGCCCAGCAATGATGCCAACCACCAATATCAAAGGCAGCGGCGGAATTGATTCCACGCCCGTAGCCTTGCTATGTGCGTTGACATAGACGAAGAAGCCTAATAGCACCGCTAAGAGGCAACCGGCGACGAACGCGCCAATAAGCCAAAACCAAATCTCTACCAAGAAAATAGGCGTCAGGGGCTGGCAATAAGGAGACGAACGCCTGATGGCACGGCGCTCTTTCAGCAAGAGGAGCAAGGAGATGACCGGCACAAGCACGACCACTGCGATAAACGTGTCGAGCGAGAGTGTCGTGAAATCGCCTGTGCCCATCTGCCTTTTCCACCCTCCTGAGGCGAAAGCAATCTAACGCTGGAATTGAGCGGCTGCCCGCGAATAGCACCCAACCTGATCTGCACAGACAAGCATGAGAAGCTTTCTATCGGGCAGTCCGCTCGAATGACTTGTTCGGCTGCACTGTAGCATTCAATGACACCTACATTTTGCTCCTGCGTCTTTAGCTTCCCAGAGCGACCATGTTTCATACAGCTCATTGAACCACAGACAAAGCTCCCGACTCTTATAGCTACTGAACTTGAACCAGAAGGACTGTACAACTCTGCCATCCCCGATAATCTTCACCAAATGCTTTCGACCAAGCGAGACGCCAGAGATTTTCACAGCTTCATCATTCGAAGCGATGACCGAAGGCTTTCTATCAATCTGGATGGCGTAAGTGGTGATAGTATTTCCGCCCGCGGAATTCGCTAGACTCTTCTCTCCAGCGGTCGGGCGCGCAGGTGGCGCAATACAGACTGAGCCGCTCGATTGAGCTTGCACATAAGCGGAGCAAGCAAATAACAGGGTAAGGATTCCAAGGAGTGAAAGAAAGAGCTTCATAACAAATTTTCAAGCCTGCCGTTCATGTGATTTCAAGATACCGTGCAGCCGAACAACTGATTATACTGCGGGCGCAGTATAACACTCGTTTAGAGCGTGTTATGCTGCGTCCGCAGTATAATCCCACTATATGCGGAAGTGCGGACGCACCTTAAACGCCATTCGGCGGGCGCTTAGCCGACAACCGTAGCCGCTCGGTCTGTGTCTCGAACGAGACTTCCCGAACATCACACGCGCCGGCCGACGTTCGCGCGGCGGAATTGTTTTGACAACGCCCGCCGTGTGTCTTATAAGCTTTGTCCATCCTGACAACTAAGAGGTCTGGTCGTGAGCTTCCCACGCGCGAGCGGTATCCTGCTGCACCCTACGTCTTTGCCCGGCCCTTATGGCGTCGGCGATCTCGGCGCGGAAGCTTACGCCTTCGTGGACTTCCTCGCGGGCGCGGGGCAGACGCTCTGGCAAGTCCTGCCGCTCGGGCCGACCGGCTACGGCGACTCGCCCTATCAATGCTTCTCCGCCTTCGCCGGCAACACTCTGCTCATCAGCCCCGACAAGCTCGTCGAACAGGGCCTGCTTGCGAAACAGGACACCGCAGACGCGCCGCAGTTCGCCGCCGAACGCATAGAGTACGGCCCCGTCATCGAGTACAAACACAAGCTGCTCTGGCGCGCGTTCGAGAATTTCAAGCGGGCGACCGACACTCCCTTGCGCGGCGAGTTCGATTCTTTCTGCCAGGCGGCGGCCGCGTGGCTCGACGACTACGCGCTGTTTCGCGCGATGAAGGACGTGCGCGACGGCGCGGCGTGGCACAAGTGGGAGCGGCCGATGGTCGAGCGCGATCCGGGCGCGCTCCACGCTGCGCGGACGCACTTGAGCGAGAAGATCGAGGCGCGCAAGTTCTGGCAGTTTCTCTTCTTCAGACAATGGGGCGCGCTCAAACTTTACGCCAACGAGCGGCGCGTGCAGATCGTCGGCGATATCCCGATCTTCGTCGCGCACGACTCGGCGGACGTGTGGGTTAACAAACACCTCTTCAAGCTCAACCCTGACGGCTCGCCGCAGGTCGTCGCCGGTGTCCCGCCCGACTACTTCAGCAAGACGGGCCAGCTCTGGGGCAATCCGCTCTACGACTGGGAGCGCATGCGCGCCGAAGGCTTCCGCTGGTGGATCGAGCGCATCAGCGCCATGCTCCACGAGTTCGACATCCTGCGCATAGATCACTTTCGCGGGTTCGCCGCGAGTTGGGAGATACCGGGCGGCGACAAGACGGCGGAGCGCGGGCATTGGGTCGCAGCGCCGGGGCGCGAGTTGTTCACGGCGATCAAAGATGCACTCGGCGAGTTGCCCATCATCGCCGAAGACCTGGGCGTCATCACGCCGGACGTTGAAGCCTTGCGCGACGACTTCGGCTTCCCCGGCATGCGCATCCTGCAATTCGCCTTCGGCGGCGACGCGAAGAACATAGACCTGCCGCACAACTACCACCCGAACCTCGTCGCCTACACCGGCACGCACGACAACGACACGACCGTCGGCTGGTTCAACTCCGAGGCGGGCGAAGGCTCGACGCGCACGGCCGAGCAGATCGAGCGCGAGCGCAACTTCTGTCTGAAGTACCTGCGCTCGAACGGCCGGGAGATTCACTGGGATTTCGTCCGCACGGTGCTGGCGTGTGTCGCCAACACAGCCATCGTGCCTTTGCAGGACGTGCTCGGCTGCGGCACAGAGGCGCGCATGAACCTGCCCAACTCGACGGCCGGCAACTGGGCCTGGCGCTATCGGAAGAGGGCGCTGACTGCGAAGGTGCGCGACCGGCTGAAAGAGTATTCGGAACTGTACGGGCGTAACCTCGCGGCCGAGACCGGCGAGACGGAGGCGGACGCGGCCGGTGCATAACTGTTATTTGAATGCCGGACAGGACAATCATTCAACACAGAGTTCACAGAGGCACAGAGAGCACAGAGAGTTGAATGCTTCCTCTGTGTCCTCTGTGCCTCTGTGCACTCTGTGTTGAAAATCCACCGGCGATACATTCAACCACCAGACCACTACAAACTTAATGGCCACGAACACCAACCGCCGCACAACCCCCGCCCGGCCCGCGCTGCTCGTCGCACTGCTCCTTGCCGCCGCAGCCGTCGCCTTCGCGCAAGGCCCGCCCGCCGTCACCAAGGTCGAGCCGCCGAACTGGTGGCCGGGCCACTCGATCAACCCCGTGCGCGTGCTCGTGCGCGGGCGCAACCTGACGGGCGCGCGGGTCGAAGCCGTCGGCGCTGGTATTAGCGCCGCCCGCGTGCATGTGAACGACGCCGGCACTTACCTGTTCGCCGACGTGACGATTGCGCCGCAGGCCCGCCCCGGCGTCCGCAAGCTCCGTTTGACAACCGCGCGCGGCGTGACGGAAGCGCCCTTCGAGATCACCGCGCCGCTCCCGCGCGCCGGCCGCTTTCAAGGCTTCACCACCGACGATGTCGTTTATCTGATCATGACCGACCGCTTCAGCGACGGCGATCAAGCGAACAACGATCCGGAGGTCTCGCGCGGTCTCTACGACCGCGCGAAGTCGCGCTACTATCACGGCGGCGACTTCCAGGGCATCATCAACCACCTGCCTTACTTGAAAGACCTCGGCGTCACCGCCATCTGGCTCACGCCCTGGTACGACAACGTCAACCACCTGAACGAGCGCGAGCAGTACCCGGACTCCCCCGGCGCACCGCGCGCGCCCATCACCGACTATCACGGCTACGGCGCGGTGGACTTCTACGGCGTCGAAGAACACTTCGGCACGCTCGCTGACCTGCGCCGCCTCGTTGACGAGGCACACCGCGCCGGCATCAAGATCATTCAAGACCAGGTCGCTAACCACACAGGCCCCTATCACCCCTGGAACACCGAAGGCACGCCGACGCCGACGTGGTACAACGGGACGCAGCGGGAGCACCTCGCCAACAACTTCCAGACGTGGGTGCTCCACGACCCGCACGCGCTGCCCTGGCTCAAACGCGTCGTGCTCGAAGGCTGGTTTATAGACATCCTCCCCGACATGAACCAGAACGACCCGGAGGCGGCGCGCTACGAAATCCAGAACACGCTCTGGTGGCTCGGCATGACCGGCCTCGACGGCATCCGCCAGGACACCTGGCAGTACGTCCCCAACGCCTTCTGGCGGCAGTGGACGGACGCGATCAAACGCGAGTATCCGCACGTCAACGTCGTCGGCGAAGTCCTCGACGGCGACATCGGCCACACCACCTTCTACCAGGGCGGGCGCGTCCGCTCTGACGGCGTGGACACGGGCCTCGACACGCTCTTCGACTTCCCGTTGCTCTACCCCATGCGCGGCGCGTTCGCGCAGGGGCGACCCCTTCGCGGCATGGCGCAGATCATCAGCTACGATCACGCCTACCCGAACGCGTCCGTCCTGCTGCCGCTCATCGGCAACCACGACATGGGTCGCTTCATGAGCGAGACGGGCGCAAACGTTACGGGGCTGAAGCTCGCAGAGACCTTAGTGATGACCATGCGCGGCACGCCGCAGCTCTACTACGGCGACGAGATCGCCATGCTTGGCACGGGCGACCCAGACAACCGCCGCGACTTCCCCGGCGGCTTCCCCGGCGACCCGCGCAACGCCTTCGAGCCGTCAGGCCGCATGCCCGACGAGCGCGCCGCCATCGAACACCTGCGCCTCCTGGGCCGCCTGCGCCGCGAACTCGAACCGCTCCGGCGCGGCGCGCTCGTCAACCTCCACGTCGCCGAGCAGCAATGGGCCTACGCGCGCAAGACGGCGCGCGCCGCGGTCGTCGTCGCCTTCAACAACGACGCGCAGCCCGCGACCTTCGAGTTCGACGCGACGCCGACAGGTCTGCGCGACGGCACGCGCCTCGACGACCGCCTCAACACGATCCGCGACGTGCGCGTCACCGACGGCAAGCTCAGGCTCACGCTCCCCGCGCGCTCCGCGAGCATCTTAGCCGCGGCGGCGCGATAAACAACGTCCCTAACGGGACGCCGGGGAGCGCAACTCGTTAAGACTACGCTTGCGACTATGTTCAAGACCAAACCGCTAACCGAGCAGGTCGCCGTCGTCACGGGCGGCGGGACGGGGATCGGGCGCGCGTTCGCGGCGGCGTTGATGGAGGCGGGCGCGCGGGCGGTCGTGATCGCGGCGCGGCGTGCGGACGTGTTGCGGCGGACGGCGGACGAGTTGAACGGACGGGCCGGCGGGGAGCGCGTCCATCCGTTCCCGTTCGACGTGCGCGATCTGGCCGAGACCGAGGCGCTCGTGCGCGAGACGGCGGAACGCTTCGGCGCGATTGATCTGTTAATCAACAATTCAGGGCTGGCCGTGCCGGAGACGGTCGAGGCCGTCACGGACGCGGGCTGGGACAAGGTGTTGGAGACGAACCTGCGCGGCGCGATGTGGCTGGCGCGCGCGGCGCTGCCGTACATGCTGCGCGAGGACTTCGGCGACGTGGTCAACGTCTCGTCGCAGGCGGGCAAGCACGGCTACGCGGACGTGCCCTCGTACTGCGCGTCGAAGTTCGGCCTGCTCGGCTACGCCGAATCGTTGCGCGACCACGCGCGCAAGACCGGCGCGAACATCCGCGTCTTCAACTTCTGCCCCGGTCTCGTGGACGTGGAAAACACCGGCGCTGCCGACGCACCCCGCCCCGGCTTCGTCCACGTCCGCAACATGGCGCGCACGCTCCTGTACGTGCTGTCACTGGATCGCAACGTCGTCGTCGAGGACATCAACATCTATGCAAGATAGCTATTAGCTATTAGCTGTTAGCTAAAGACAAAAGAGCTAAAAGCTAATGGCTAACAGCTAACAGCTAAGCGAGGTGCTTACATGCAGAAACCACGTCTGAGCTTCTGGCAAATCTGGAATATGAGCTTCGGCTTCCTCGGCATACAATTCGGCTGGGGCTTGCAGTTGGCGAACATGAGCGCCATCTACACCAAGCTCGGCGCGAATCCCGACCAGATTCCGATCCTGTGGCTCGCCGGCCCCGTCACGGGGCTGCTCGTGCAGCCCATCATCGGCTCGATGAGCGACCGCACGTGGAATCGGCTGGGCCGCCGCCGCCCTTACTTCCTGGTCGGCGCAATCCTCTCCAGCATCGCGCTCTTCTTCATGCCCGACTCGTCCGCGCTCTGGACGGCGGCGGGGCTGCTGTGGATTCTCGACGCGAGCATCAATATCTCGATGGAGCCGTTTCGCGCCTTCGTCGCCGACAAGCTGAACATCGAGCAGCGCACGGCCGGATTCGTCATGCAGTCGTTCTTTATCGGCATCGGCGCGACGCTCGCCAACGCCCTGCCATACATATTTCAACGCGCGGGCGTCGTCGGGCGCACAGAGAGCGGCATCCCGCTGACCGTGCTCTACGCCTTCAAGATCGGCTCAATCGCGTTCCTGGGCGCGGTGCTGTGGACGGTCTTCACCTCGAAGGAGTACCCGCCGGAGAACATGGAAGAGTTTGAGCGCATGCGCGCGGAGAAGCGCGGCGTAGGCGCGGGCCTCGGCGAAATCTTCGAGGCGATCCGGCACATGCCGACGACGATGAAGCAACTGGCCATAGTGCAGATTTTTACCTGGCTCGGCCTCTTCTGCATGTGGATGTTCTTCGGGCTGACGACCGCCTACCATGTCTTCGCCGCGCCGAACGACCGCTCGCCGCTCTTTGATCGCGGGACGGAGTGGGGCGGCATTGCGTTCGCGGTCTACTCGCTCGTCTGCTTCGTCGTCGCCTTCCTGCTGCCGAAGGTGGCGGCGGCGACGAGCCGCAAGACGGTGCACGCGCTCGCGCTCATCTGCGGCGGCCTGGGACTGCTCTCAACCTACGTGATTCACGACAAGTGGGTGCTGCTGCTGACGATGGTCGGGGTCGGCGTCGCGTGGGCCTCGATCCTGTCCATGCCTTACGCGATCCTGTCGGGCGCGCTGCCGCCCGCGCGCATGGGCGTCTACATGGGCATCTTCAACTTCTTCATCGTCATCCCGGAGATCATCGCGTCGCTCACGTTCCAGCCGCTCGTCCGCCACGTCTTCGCCAACAACCCGCTCTACGTCGTCATGCTCGGCGGCGTGTGCCTGCTCGTCGCGGCCGCACTCGTCACCATCGTGCGCGACGTGGGCGACGCGCCGCAACGCGCCGTCATCGCGGGCGACGAGCACGAGCCGTTCATCCCGCAGCACTCGGCGCAGCCCGTGCCGAGCACAGGGCTGGTGGACGAGCGTTAGAGCTTGCGCGGGCGGCGCATGCGCTGTGCGCCGCCGCGGCCCCGTACCACTCCCCGGCGCGCGTGTGCGACAGAATGATCAACGTCAAGACCTGCTTGCTGGCGGTGGCGTCGTTACTTGCGCTGTCGCTCTGTCTGCCGCGCGCGCCGTTCGTCCGCGCGCAGCCGCCGGCCGCGACTCAGCATGGCGATCTCACTAAAGCGCGGGCGCATTGGCTGACGCGCGACACGATTGCATGGCGGGTCGCGGGCGAGGCGGGCAACTCCTACCGGCTGTTCTTCGATCCGGCGGGCGCGCTGCAACTGACGCCGGGCGGCATCGGCGGCGGCGGCGAGTCAATCGCGTTGCAGTTCGACCCCGCTGGCTTGTCGCCTGCGCTGCGCGCGAAGTTTCCGCACCTCGCGGGCTTCGCGGCGTTGAAGCTCAGCGCCGCAGACTTGCCGCGCGTGCCGGCGATCTTGAAAGGGCAAGTCGCCGTCAGCGCGACCGACGCGGGCGGGCAACTGCTCGACGCGACCGCGCTGCAAATCCCCGGCGTGCTCGACGACCTCTACGCCTATCAGGGCGCGCTCGGCATCACTTGGCGCGGCGACCGCGAACCTGCGCCCGCGCTACGATTGTGGGCCCCGACGGCGCGCTCCGTGCGCCTGCACCTGTTCGCGGACTCACGGCCTGAGACGACGGCGACGGTCGTGCCGATGACTTACGACGAGCGCGCGGGTGTGTGGGGCGCTACGGGCGACGCCACGTGGCTGAATAAATTCTACCTGTACGAGGTGACGGTCTTCGTCACCGCGACCGGGCGCGTGGAGACCAACCTCGTCACAGACCCTTACTCGCTCAGCCTGGCGGCGAACAGCCGGCGCAGCCAGATCGTTCGGCTCGACGCGCCGGCCCTCAAGCCCGCGGGCTGGGACGCCCTGCGCAAGCCGCCGCTCGACGCGCCGGAGGACATAGTGCTGTACGAACTGCACCTGCGCGACTTCAGCATCAACGATCAGACCGTGCCGGCGGCGCACCGCGGCACTTACCTCGCCTTCACCGATCAAACGTCGAACGGCATGAAGCACCTGCGCGCCCTCGCTGAGGCCGGTCTCACGCACGTGCACCTGCTGCCCGTCTTCGACATCGCGACCATCAACGAGATAAAGACGGAGCGCAGAGAGCCGGACGCGGCGGAACTCGGCAAGTACCCGCCCGACTCCGAGCGGCAGCAGGAGATCGTCTCCGCGCTCCGCGACGAAGACGGCTTCAACTGGGGCTACGAGCCGTTCCACTACACAGTGCCCGAAGGCAGCTACGCGACGAACCCCGACGGCGCGGCCCGCATACGCGAGTTCCGCGCGATGGTGCAGGGCTTGAACGCGGCGGGGCTGCGCGTCGTCATGGACGTGGTCTATAACCACACGACCGCCGCTGGGCAAGACCCGCGCTCGGTGCTCGACCGCATCGTGCCCGGCTACTACTACCGTCTGAACCTCGACGGGCAGATCGAGACGAGCACGTGCTGCCGGAACACGGCCTCAGAGCACGCGATGATGGAGAAGCTGATGGTTGACTCCGTCCTCACGTGGGCGCGCGCCTACAAGGTGGACGGCTTCCGCTTCGACCTGATGGGCCACCACATGGTCGCCAACATGATCAAAATCCGCGACGCGTTGCGCACGTTGACGGTCGCACGCGACGGCGTGGACGGCACGAAAATCTATCTCTACGGTGAGGGCTGGAACTTCGGCGAAGTCGCCAACAACGCGCGCGGGCGCAACGCGACGCAGTTGAATCTATTCGGCACAGGCATCGGCACGTTCAACGACCGGCTGCGCGACGCCGTGCGCGGCGGGCAGTTCGGGCCGCTGCAAGAGCAGGGCTTCGTCAGCGGTCTCTACCTCGCGCCCAACGGCACAGACGAGGGCACGCCGGACGCGCAGAAGGAGAAGCTGCTGCGCTACACGGACTGGCTGCGCGTCGGGCTGGCGGGCAACTTGCGCGACTACAGGTTTACAGACCGCACGGGCAAGATGGTCACGGGCGCGCAGGTTGACTACGGCGGCCAGCCCGCCGGTTACGCCGCCGACCCGCAGGAGGACATCAACTACGCGGAGGCGCACGACGACTACACGCTCTACGATTTCAACGCGCTGCGCGCGCCGCGCGCGACGACGATGGACGAGCGCGTGCGGATGCAGAACCTCGCGCTCGATCTGGTGGCGCTCGCGCAGGGCGTCCCGTTCTTCCACGCGGGCGAGGAGATGCTCCGCTCGAAATCGCTCGACCACAACAGCTACAACTCCGGCGACTGGTTCAACCGCCTGGATTTCACCTACGCGACGAACAACTTCGGCGTCGGTCTGCCGCAAAAGGCGGACAACGGCGACCGCTGGGCGATTGTCAAGCCGCTCCTCGCCGACCCGCAACTGAAACCGGCGCGCGCCGACATCTTAAAAACGGTCGCGCACCTGCGCGAACTGCTGCGCATACGGAAAAGCTCGCGCCTGTTCCGGCTGACCAGCGCCGCCGACATCAACGCGCGCGTGAAATTCCACAACACGGGGCCGCAGCAGACGCCGGGCCTCGTCGTCATATCCGTCAGCGACACGACGGGGCGCGACCTCGATCCCCGCTACGATCTGATCGTCGTCCTCTGCAACGCCGCGCCGGAGGCGCGCGAGTTCGCGGACGCGGCGTTCGCGCACAAGTTTCTGACGCTGCACCCCGTCCAAGTCCGTTCAAACGATCCGGTCGTGCGCACGGCCAGCTTCAACACGAACACGGGCACGTTCACCATCCCCGCGCGCACAACGGCCGTCTTCGTCGCCCGCGCCATGCCCGGCGCGCGGCGGCGCTGAAGCTTTTGAGGTGGAACTATGTGCCTGTTGAAACACGTCGGCGGGGCGTTCACGCACCGCCCGGAAGAATTGCCGGAGCGTCTGAGTGCGCGGGCGCGCGATCTCGTCAAGATGGCTTTTGCCGATGTCGAGCCGGCGCGCTTGGTGGATTACCACACGCACATCGCGGGCATCGGCACGGACGACACCAACAATCACGTCCACCCGAAGATGCGCGCGTGGCGGCATCCGTTTCACCGCGTCAAGTTCGCCGTCTACCTGAGCGCCGCCGGGGTTGAGGACATGGCGCACGCCGACGCGGAGTTTGCCGCGCGGCTCGTGCGGCTCGTCGCGAACATAGAGGGGCACGGCAAGTACCGCCTGCTCGCCTTCGACAAGAATTACAACCGCGACGGGACGGCGAACTTGGCGAAGACGGAGTTCTACGTGCCGAACGAGTACGTCTTCGCGCTCGCCGCCGCGCATCCCGATCTGTTCGAGCCGGTCATCTCGGTCAACCCCTATCGCCCGGACGCAGTTGACGAGTTGACGAAGTGGGCCGGGCGCGGCGGGCGCATGGTCAAGTGGCTGCCGAACGCGATGGGCATTAACCCGGCGGACGAGAAGTGCGATCCGTTCTACCGGCGAATGAAGGAGCTTGATCTCGTGCTGCTCAGCCACGGCGGCGAGGAGAAGGCGGTCGAGGCGGAGGAGGATCAACGCCTGGGCAACCCGCTACTGCTGCGCCGCGCGCTCGACCACGGCGTCAAGACCATCGTCGCGCACTGCGCCGGGCTGGGGCACAACGAAGACCTGGACGACCCGGCGCGCAAGCGCACGCACAACTTCGACCTGTTCCTGCGCCTGATGGACGACCGGCGCTACGACGGGCTGGTCTTCGGCGACATCTCCGCGATGACGCAGTTCAACCGCGCAGGCCGGCCGCTCGCCGCCGTCATCAAGCGCACAGACCTGCACCCGCGACTCGTGAACGGCAGCGACTACCCGCTGCCCGCGATCAACGTCCTCATCCGCACGAAGCCGCTCGTCGCGGCGGGCTACATCAACGAGACGGAGCGCGCCAGCTTGCGCGAGATTTACGGCTTCAACCCGCTCCTCTTCGACTTCGTCCTCAAGCGTTGCCTCCGCGCACCCGGCACGAACAAGCGCCTCCCCGCCGCAGTGTTCATGGCTAACCCTGCGCTCTAAATCGCAGGCGCAACGCCCTTGCTGGGAGCGCGGGCGCGCGCGCCCGCCTTGAGCGCGAAGCGCGAATACAGCGATGCGCTTTCACTCAAGCCTGAATTAACACGAAACCCTTTAGCGTGCTCACGCACGCTTGGCGGGCGGGACGCCCGCGCTCCCAGCAGGGGCGGGCTTGGTCACGGCGGGCGTAAGTTGCTTTAGCGTAGGCCGGCGAGCCTGAGGGCGCGCGGTATCTCGCGGTTCGCCATGAACCAGCGCCAGACGTGGCCGGTGCGCAGGTTCTCCGCGCCGAGAAGCGTGATGCCGAGGTCGAGTCCGATCACGTCCGGGTTCACCCAACCGTTGTTCGGGTTGAAGGCGTCGGCGAAGCCGTAGCGGCCGTAAACTCGGTCGCCAAACTTCTCGCGCATCGTGCGCACGGCGGGGAGCGTGATGTCGGGCGTAAACATCAGCGAGCCGGCGGCGGCGTAAGGCACGACCGTGCCGTCAATCGCCGGGTCGCGCGGCGGCCCGCCCCAGGCGACGTACCCTCGCGCGCTGTCGGACGCCGAGATGCCCCAGACGTTCTCTTCGTAGCCAGGAAACTCGCGCGCCAGGTCAATGCAGAACTGCCGGTGCGCGCGCGTGGCGGCGACGGAGTTGGCGAAGTAGTCCGTGAACGGATACCAGCCCTCGTGCCGGCCGCGAAAGTCCACGTAGGCGTGCGAGTATTGGTGGACGAAGAGCGGGCCGCCGGTGATGTAGGTGTAGCCGGCGTAGGTGATGCGCTGGCGCTGCCACGCCCGCCAGGCGCGCGGCGTAATGGGGTGCGTGGGCGAGCCGATGGCGAGCAGTTGGAGGATGAGGTGTTCGCTGTAGGTGTCCCAGCGCGCTTTGAGGAAACCCGTCTCGGGCCGCCAGCCGTGCGAGAGCATGCTGGGGTGGCCGGCGAGCATCCAACGGAAATCAACGCGCTCGTAAATCCGCGTCGCCAGCCGCACGATCTCTCTGTCTTCGCGGAAACACTGGCGCGCGGTCAGCACACCGGCGAGCAGCAGCGCCGTGTCAATCGAAGAAATCTCGCTGCGCCAACGGCGCTCGCCCGTCGGCTGATCCATCCAATGGTAGAACCAGCCGTGCTCTGAGAGCGCGCGCTCGGCGAAGAAGCGCAAGGTTGTGCGGACGCGCGCGCGTGCTTCTGCGCGCGCGACCCAGCGGCGCTCGGCGGCGATACAGAGCGCGGTGAGACCGAAGCCGGTGGCGGCGCTGCTGGCGATGTGGTAGCTCGGCTCGCCTGCGCCGTGCGGCTGCCCGTTGGTGTGCGCGCGGTCGAGGACGAGACCGGTCTGCGGGTCGGCGTGCTCCCAGAAGTAGGTGAACGAGCGGCGTTCGAGGTCTTCGAGCAGGGCATCGTCTTGTTTAGAAAGAGGAATCTTAGGCTGCGCGACGGCGGCGGGCGTGAGTAAGATGACGAGGAGGGCGAGCTTGAGGCACAACCTGAGATTTAACACGGAGGGCACGGAGGCACGGAGGGCACAGAGAAAGGCCGATCTCAAATTTGAGATTTGCAATTTCAAATCCTCTGTGCCTTCTGTGTTGAAATGCACCGCGCGTCTCGTTCGAGATGAAAAGAGAAAGCCGCTAACGCCCGACGACCTCAAACCGGCCTTCCAGCCCGTCAACAGAACTCGTGCCGACGAAGACCTGAAACGCGCCCGGTTCGACCACGTAGCGCAGCGCGCGGTTGTAGAAGCCGAGTTGCTCAGGGCCGAGCGTGAAGGAGACGCGGCGGCGCTCGCCCGGTTGCAGCGTGACGCGCTCGAAGCCTTTCAGCTCGCGGACGGGGCGCGTGACGCTCGCCGCCACGTCGTGTATGTAAAGCTGCACCACCTCGTCGCCCGCGCGCCGGCCCGTGTTGGTGACTTCGACGCTGACGGTCAGGTGTCCGTTGACCGGGATGCGCTGCGCGCTCAGTTGTAGATTCCCGAACTGAAACTGCGTGTAGCTGAGGCCATAGCCGAACGGGTAGAGCGGCGTCCACGGCACGTCCAGGTATTTCGACGTGTACTTGTTGTTCGGATCGGGCGGGCGGCCCGTGTTCTTATGGTTGTAGTAGATCGGCACTTGCCCGACGGCGCGCGGGAACGTGACGGGCAGCTTCGCGCCGGGGTTCACGTCGCCGAAGAGCACGTCGGCGATGGCGTTGCCGGCCTCCGTGCCCGCGAACCACGTCTCAAGGATCGCGGGCGAGTTCTCCGCGAGCCAGTTGATCGTGAGCGGGCGGCCGTTCATCAGCACGACGACGTAAGGCTTGCCCGTCGCGTGGATCGCCTGGACTAACTCCAACTGCCGGCCGGGCAGATCGAGCGACGTGCGCGCCGCCGCCTCGCCGCTCATCTCTGCCGTCTCGCCGACCGCGACGACGACCACGTCGGCCTGGCGCGCGACGCGCACCGCCTCCTCGATTGCGTCGGGCGCGACGGGCGTGTTGGCGAGGCGCGCGGCGGCGGCGTCGGGCGCGGCCACCGTGTTCGTGCCGCCCGCGTTGGTGGCGGCGGGCGGTGCGGCGTCGTAGTTGCCGGTCACGCCGCGCCCCTCAATCGCCACGCCCTTCGCGTAGAGCACGCGCGTCTGCGGCGCGACCTTCGCCTTGATGCCGGCGAGCAAGGAGACGGTGTCTTCGACGCGCCCGTCGCCGGCCCACGAGCCGACCGGCGCTTTCGGGTCGTCGGCGAGCGGGCCGACGACGGCGATGGTACGCGCCGACGAACTGAGCGGCAGCGTCTCGCGCTCGTTCTTTAAGAGCACGAGCGAGCGCGCGGCGATCTCGCGCGCGGCGGCGCGGTGCTGCGGCGAGAGAATCTCCGCGCGCTCGCGCCCCTCGTCGGCGTAAGGATGCTCGAAGAGGCCGAGGCGGAACTTGATGCGCAGGATGCGGCGCACCGCCTCGTCAATCGTCGCCAGCGAGAGCTTGCGCTCTTTCAGCAACTGCGCGCCGTGCTGGTTGTAGAGGCGGCTGACCATCTCCATCTCGACGCCCGCGTTCAAAGCGAGTTGCGCGGCCTCCGCGCCGTCGGCCGCGACGCCGTGCCGGAGCAGTTCGTCCACGGCCGTGTAATCGCTGACGACGAAGCCGTCAAAGCCCCACTCGCCGCGCAAGACTTTCGTCAGCGTGAACGGGTTGGCTGAAGCGGGCACGCCGTCGAGATCGTTGAACGCGCTCATGAACGTGCCCACGCCCGCGTCCACCGCCGCCTTGAAGGGCGGGAAGTAGGTTTCGCGCAACTGCCGCTCAGACACGTCGGTCGTGTTGTAGTCGCGCCCGCCTTCGGTCGCGCCGTAGGCGACCCAGTGCTTGGCGCAGGCGACGACGCGATCCTGCGCGCTGTAGTCCGCGCCCTGAAAGCCGCGCACACGCGCGCGCCCCATGACCGCGCCGAAGTAAGGGTCTTCGCCCGCGCCCTCGACGATGCGCCCCCAGCGCGGGTCGCGCGCGATGTCGAGCATCGGCGCGAACGTCCAGTGGACGCCCGCGGCGCGCGCCTCGTCGGCCGCCACGGCGGCGGCGCGCTCGACCGCCGCCGGGTCCCAACTGCTCGCCTCGCCGAGCGGCACGGGGAAGATGGTGCGGTAGCCGTGGATCACGTCGAAGCCGAACAGCAGCGGAATCTTCAGCCGCGACTCGTTGACGGCGACGCGCTGCAACTCGTTGGTGCGCGCCACGCCGCGCACGTTCAGGGTCGAGCCGAGCAGACCTTTCCGCACCATCTCGACGTGTTCGGGGCGGTAGTTGCCGTTCGCCTCGCCGTCTAGCTGTTGCAGTTGGCCCAGCTTTTCGGCGAGCGTCATGCGCGCAACGAGGGCGTTGATGCGCTGCTCGACGCCGGGCTGTGCGGGGCGACGCGCGCGCCGGGTCTGCGCGACGGCGGCGCTGGCCGGCGCGAGCAGGGCGAGTGTTAGGAGCAGACACAGAGGTCGCGCGAGCTTCATCCCTCGATCTCCTTCGCTGTGTGGCTTGGACGGTGCGAGTATAATACACCCTGCGCGGCGCGGCGGGCGGAATTAAAATTGGGACGGGTCTGAGGCGGCGCGCGAAAAGGCATGAACCACGAAATTACACGAAACCACATGAACCAAGTGACACAAAGTCTGCCGTCTTGTTTCGTGTCTTTCCGTATGGGTTCGTGGTTCATGCCTTTCGCCTGTCTCGCCACCTTGTCGCTCGCGGTCTTCGCGCCCACGGCCGCCCAAACTCAGCGCCGCGCAACGCACGCCGCGCAAGGTAACAACGCGACAGGCGCGCGCGAGGACGTGGGCGCGCTGCTGCGCGCGGCGATTGCCGCGCTGCAAGCGGGGCGGTTGGACGAGGCTGAGCCGCTGCTCAACCGCGCCGTCGCCGCCGCGCCCGCGAACGCCGACGCGCACAGCCTGCTCGGCGCGCTGCTCGATCAGCGTGGGCGCGGCATTGAAGCGGAGCGCGAGTATCGCGCGGCCCTGCGGCTTAACCCAAAACACGTCGCCGCCCGCGCCAACCTCGGCGTGCTGCTGGCGCGCACGGGGCGGGCGGACGAGGCCGTGCGGACGTTTGAAGACGTGCTGCGCGACGCGCCCGCTCACCCGCAGGTGTTGTTCAACCTGGGCGTGCAGTACGCGGCGCGCGGGCAGAGCGAGGCGGCCGTGGACTGCTGGCAGCGCGCCCTGGCGGCGCGGCCCGATTTCGCGGACGCGAATTTCATGATCGGCGAAGAACTGCGCAAGCAGCGGCGCTACGAGGGCGCGGCGGAGTTCTACGAGCGGGCGCTGGCGCAGGACGCATCAAAGCTGGTTTACTACGTCCGGCTCGGCGGCGTCCTGATGATGCTCGTGCAGTACGACAAAGCCTTCGCCGTCTTCCAGCGCGCCGTCGAGCGTTTCCCCGACAAGCCCGAGGCGTATTATTTCGTCGGCATCGCCGCGCGCGGCCGCGCCGCTTACGACGCGGCCGAGGCGGCGCTGCGCAAATCGCTCGCGCTGCAACCCGACAACGTGGACACGCTGGCGCAACTCGGCTTCATCGTCGGCGCGCGCGGCAACGACGCGGAGGCGGAGACGCTGCTGCGGCGCGCGACGACGCTCAGCGACAGACATTTCTACGCCTACTACGATCTCGGCCGGCTGCTCGTCAAAGCGCGCCGCTACGAGGAAGCCCTGCCGTTCCTGCAACGCGGTGCGGTTATTAAACCAAACAGTGCGGGCGTCCACTACCAGCAGTTCATCGCGCTCTCGCGCCTCAAGCGCAAGGACGAGGCGGAGCGCGAACTGGCCGTCTTCAAGCGACTGGAGGAGGAGCGCAAAGCCCGCGGCCGCGACGAAGACGACAGCGAAAACCCCGACCCTGCGCCGGCCGAAGCGCCACCGCCCGCGCCTAGTTTGGATTGAGTGTGGCGGGACAGGCGTTCTTAACACAGAGGGCACAGAGAGAATCAACTCTCTGTGCCCTCTGTGCGCAAGTGCAGGATGATCAGAAGCGGAAGCGCCCCTGAAACTCGACGACGCGGCCCGCCAAGCCCCGCTCGGAGCGCCCGAAGTTCGGGTCTTCGATGTTCGGCGAGAAGAAGCCGAAGGGCTGAAGGTTCAGGTTGTTGAAGATATTGAAGAAGTTGGCGCGGAACTCGAAGTTCGCGCCCTCGCCCAGGAAGCTCGGCAGCCCCGTCCGCTTGGCGACGCTCATGTCCACGTCGAAGTAGCGCGGGCCGCGGAACGAGTTGCGCCCGATGCCCGGAATCCGCCCCGGATTGCGCGGGTCTGTGATGACGAAGTAGCGCGTGTGGACGACGCCGTTCGGATCGGTGACCGGCGTCCCGTTGCCGGGGAAGATGCCCCGGATGAAGGCGTCGTTGGACGTGTCGGTGACGACGCCTCCGAAGTAGCCGAGCGGGCGCGAGGGGCAGAGACCGGGGCCGCCCGGCGTGCTGACGCACTGACCCGTGTGCGGCGTCCACGGGAAGCCGGTGTGCCACGTCAGGATGCCGTTCAACTCGAAGCCGCCGAGCGCCTTGCCGAGCGTGTCCTTGCGGTCGCGGAAGAAAGGCAAGTCCCACAGCCCTGACAGGTTGAAGTTGTGGCGCACGTCGAAGTCGGACGGCCCGCGCTCCAAGTGGTTGTTCTGCGGGAAGGTCTGGTTCGTCACCGCGCCGGGGCCTTCGTTTGAGAGTTGATCGATGCTCTTGGCGAAGCGGTAGTTGGCGTCTATCTGGAAGCCATTGGCGAACTGCCGCGTCAGGCGCGCGTTCAGCGCGTTGTAGTTCGCGTTCACGTCCGGCTGCGGGAAGAAGACGGCGGACGCGAAGAAGTTGCCCGGCTGCGGGTAGAGGAACTTCTCGTTGACGAGCCGCACCAGGTGGTGGCTCGTACTGCCCTGGTAGCCGACTTCAGCGCGCAGGTGCGCGCCCACGTCGTACTGCGTCTCAAGCGAATAGACGTAGACGTAGCCGGTGGGGAAGTTCGGCTCCGCGCCGTAGATTTCCACCTGCGGGGCGGTCGTGCCCGCGCCGCGCGGTGCGCCCGTCGCCGGGTCAATGCCGACGGCGAGCCTGGGGTTGATCGGGTAGCTGAACGGCGAGTTGCTCGCGCCGAGCGCGTAGAGAATCTGCCCGCCCGCGAACGGCGTGCTGAAGTCCGAGGCCGAAGTGCCGCAGCAGACCTCGTAGCGGGCGAAGAACGGCGGGTTGCCGCGCGTGTTGGCGAAGATCACGTCGGGCGGGCGGTTGTAGCTGATGCCGAAGCCGCCGCGGAAGACGGCGCGGTCACGTTTCAACAGGTTGCCGAAGCCCTCGACCGCCGGGCTGTAGGCGAAGCCGAGGCGCGGGCCGAAGTTGTTGCGATCAGGGTTGAAGAGCCGGCTCACGGTGACGACGCGCGCCTGCGCCAGGTTGCCCGACGGGAAGACGAGGTTGCTCAGTCGCCCGTCCGTCTCGCGCAGGGGCGAGAAGTACTCCCAACGCAAGCCCAGATTGAGCGTGACGTTGGGACGATACTTCCAGTCGTCCTGCGCGAAGAGGGCGTAGGTGTTGGTGCGGAAGTGGCGACCGGCATCGGCGGGGCCGCCGGTGCGCGGGTCGGCGTTGATCTTATAGAAGAGCGGCGCGTCGTTGATGAAGTTGAAGGGGCCCGCGAAGGTGTAGATCGGGCGCGAGCCGCCGTTCAGGTTGTTGTTGTCCTGCTCGCGCCGCGCCACCGCGCCGAACTTCCACGCCATGCTGCCCCGCACCAGGTTCAGCGTGTCGCTGAACTCGTAGGTGTTCTCGGCGAAGATGCCGGGCGTGGTCTCGCTAAACGGCGCGCCGAAGCGGATGCGCCCGCCGCCGCTGCTGTTGATCACGTTCTCCCACTCAAGGCGCGGGATGCCGAAGTTGGTGGCCGCCGCCGCCTCGACCTGATTGAAGGCGAAGCGCGTGAAGTTGACGCGCGCCTCGTTGAGCATGGTCGTCGTGATGACGCGGTTGTAGGTCAAGGTGATCGCCGTGTTGGTCGGCGTGTTCCTGATGTCGTCCAAGGGGCGCGCGCCCGAATCCTCGTTGGCCGAGTTCTCCTCGCTCTTGGTCAGGTAGGTGCTGAGCGCGATGGTGTCGCGTGTGTTCGGCGTGAAGTCGAAGCGCGTGTTGAACTGGTTGCCGCGGAAGAGGCGGGGCGTGGCGACGGAGACGCGCTGGATGTCTGGGATGCCGTCGAGCGGGCCGCCGAGCGCGCCGAACGACAGGTACTGCCCCTGCGCGCCCGCGGGCGAGCCGATGTCCAGCCCGCCCGGCAAGACCTGACAGTTCGGGAAGTTGGTCACGACCGTACAACTGGACGGGAGCACCGCGTTGATGCGCGGCGCGATGCCGGGCTGCGAGAAGACGCGCGCGGCGATGCTGTTGGGGCGCACGCTGCGCGCGAGCGCGCGGAACTCCGGCGTCTCGACGTAGCGCACCGACGTGCCCGTGTTGTTCTGGCGCAAGCCCTCGTAGGAGAAGAAGAAGAACGAACGATCCTTGCCGCCCGTGACGACGGGGCCGCCCTCGCCGAAGTGCGGCAGGTAGAGCGGGCCGCCTAGACTGCCGCCGAACTGGCGGAAGAGGTTGTTCACGCGCTCTGGCCCGTTCGTGCCGAAGCCGGGGCCGTACTTGTTAAAGGCGTTCAGCTTCGGGCTGTCGTACTTGAGGAACGCGCTGCCGTGAAATTCGTTCGTGCCGTTCTGCGACACGACCTTGATCTGCGCGCCGGAGTTGCGCCCGTCCTCCGCCGAGTAGGTGCTCGACAGCACGCGCACCTCTTTCACCGACTCCTGATTAGGCGTGACGACCGCCGCGCCGCCGTGCGTCAGGCTGTTCACGCTGACGCCGTCGATCTGGAAGTCGTTCGCCGAGATGCGCTGCCCGTTGGCGGAAATTTGCGGCTGGTTCTCGACGGCGAAGACGGAGGTGTTCGAGCCACCCGGCCCCGTGTCCGAGCCGGCGTTGGGCAGACCCACCGAGCCGCCCGTGCCGCCGCGCGCGCCGCTGCCGAAGACGCCGGGCGTCAGCCGCAGCAACTCATAAGGGTCGCGCCCGACCTGCGGCAGGCGGCGCAGTTCCTGCGTCGTGATGGCCTTCGAGACGTTGGCGTTCTCGGTCTCCAAGGTCTGCACGGAGGTCTCCGTCACCGTCACGGTCTCGGAGAGTTCGCCGGTGGTGAGCAGCAGATCGACGCCCTGCACGGCCTCGGCGTTGACGACGACGTTCTCCAACACCTGCTTCTTGAAGCCGGTCTTCTCGGCGCTGAGCGAGTAGCTGCCCGGCGCGAGCTGGTCGAAGCGGTAGAAGCCCTCGTCGCTGGCCGTCGTGGTCAGCACCTTGCCGGTCTCCTTGTTGGTCAGCGTCACGCTCGCGCCGGGCACGACCGCGCCGCTGGCGTCCGTGACCGAGCCTTGCACGCTGGCTTTGAACTGGGCGTGGGCGGCGACGGCGCAAGTTAACAGGAGCAGGGCGCACAGGAGCGTGCGCGGCAGACGGAATGACTTATGACCCATGATCCGAATCCTCCACGAGGTGACTTGGTATGCGACGCCGGGGGAATGGCGCGGACGCGAACTTAGTTGACGTTCACCCGCGCGGGCGGTCGGCCGCGTCAGGTGTGACAAAGCACACCGGGGCAGCGATGATGCCGGGACGGACAACTGGATACCGACCTGTCGGGGGATGCGCCTGTTGCTGAACGTCAGTGCGGCGAAATTAACACCCGCGCCCCGAAAATTCAATCTTTTTTATCCGCGCCTTGTGATAAGCTAACGCACCACGAGAAAGAGTTCGGTTTAATTTCCGCCCTGGGCCGGGTCGAACCGGCACGGGCGGCGTCCGCGCGGACGCGTCCCCTTGAGCGCAAGGGGCGCGTGCGCGGCGTGCTTGACGACAAACCTGTTAAGGAGCGGAACCGATGCGACACTGGAGAGCGGGGCTGGGTCTGTTACTGAGCGCGCTGCTGGTCGGCGCGGCGTGTGTGAGCGGCGGCGGCGGCAGCGAGAGCGGCGGGACGGCGGGCACGACGGCCGGCGTGCGGCGCAAGAAGGGGCCGAACGATCCGGTCAAGATCGGCTTCTCGATGGACACGCTGAAGGAGGAACGCTGGCAGCGCGACAAGCAACTCGTCGAGCAGCACGCCAAAGAGGTCGGCGCGCAGTTGCTCGTGGACGTGGCGAACGGCGATGACAAGTTGCAGATCAACCAGGCCGAGAACCTGTTGACGCAAGGGGTGGATGTGCTCATCGTCGCGCCGCACAACAGCGAGATCGCCGCGCAGATCGTGGACGCCGCGCACCGCCAGGGCGTGCCCGTCATCAGCTACGACCGCCTGATCAAGAACTCGGACGTTGACCTCTACGTCTCGCACCAGGTCGTCAAGATCGGCGAGATGCAGGCGCGCTACCCGCTCGAACACCTGCCCGCCGGCACGCCGAAGCCCGCCAACTTCATCATCGTGCAAGGCTCGGAGACCGACAACAACGCCAAGCTGCTGCACGACGGCCAGATGAACATACTGCAACCGGCCATCCAACGCGGCGACGTGAAGATCGTCGCCGATCAGCCGGCGAAAGAGTGGCAGGCGAGCGCAGCCCTGAACATCGTCGAGAACGCGCTGACGCAGGCGAAGAACAACGTGCAGGCCGTAGTCGCCGCCAACGACGGCACGGCGCGCGGCGCGGTGCAGGCGCTCGAAGGGCAGAACCTCGCGGGCAAAGTCCTAGTCTCAGGGCAGGACGCCGACCTGGCCTCCCTGCAACTGATCGTGCAGGGCAAGCAGACGATGACGGTCTATAAGCCGATCCAGCCGCTCGCCGCAGCGGCCGTCGACTCAGCCATCAAGCTCGCGCGCGGCGAAACCGTGCAGAGCAACGACGCCATAGACAACGGCTTCAAGAAAGTGCCCGCGTTCCTGCTCGAACCAATCGCCGTTGACCGCAACAACATCGTCAGCACCATCGTCAAAGACGGCTACCAGACGCTCGACAAAATCTGCGCCGGGCTGCCGGCCGACAAATGCCCGAAACAGTAAGTCCCAAGTCCCAAGTCTAAAGTCCAACGTCAAAGGACAGCTTTGGACTTTGGACTTTGGACTTTGGACTTTGGACTAAACATCCAAGATGGTGACAAACGAACAGCGCGCGCCCTTTTTGGAGATGCGCGAGATCACGAAGACGTTTCCGGGCGTGCGCGCGCTGGACGGCGTGACGTTCGACTTGCAGCGCGGCGAGTTTCACGCCCTGGTGGGCGAGAACGGCGCGGGCAAATCCACGCTGATGAAGGTGCTCGGCGGCGTCTACCCGCACGGCAACTACGGCGGCGAGATACGGATCGACGGCGCGGTGCAACGCTTTAACGGCATCCGCGACGCCGAAGCCGCAGGCATCGCCGTCATCTTCCAGGAGTTGTCGCTCGTCAAGGACTTGAGCGTCGGCGAGAACATCTTCCTGGGGCGCGAGCCGCGCCGCTTCGGCATCATCCGCTGGGAGGAGCTTTACCGCCGCGCGCAGTCGCTCTTGAACGACCTGCGCCTGCCGATTGAGCCGCACACGCCTATTCGCCACCTCGGCATCGGGCAGCAGCAGCTTGTCGAGATCGCCAAGGCGCTCTCGCAGGAGGCGCGCATCCTCGTCCTCGATGAGCCGACCGCCGCGCTCACGGATGCCGAAGTGGAAACGCTCTTCGGCATTCTCAACGACCTGCGCGCGCGCGGCGTCGGGATGATCTACATCTCGCACAAGCTCGACGAAGTGTTCCGCATGTCCGACCGCATCACGGTCTTGCGCGACGGGCGCACGGTCGGGACGGAGGCGACGAAGAATTGGGATGAGCGGCGCGTCATCGCGCGCATGGTGGGCCGGGAGGTCGGCGACATCTTCCCCGAATTCGAGCACCCGCACGGCGACGTGGCCTTCGAGGCGCGCGACATCACGGTCGAAGACCCGAACGTGGCGGGCAAACTCCTGGTCAACCGCGTGAGCTTCGCCGTGCGGCGCGGCGAGGTGCTCGGCATCGCGGGGCTGATGGGCGCGGGGCGCAGCGACTTGTTGATGGCGATCTTCGGCGCGCACGCCGGGCGCGTGACCGGCGAGATCATGATCGAGGGCCGGCGCGTCCGCATCGCCAACCCGCGCGACGCTATCCGGCACGGCCTCGGCTTCGTCACGGAGGATCGCAAACGCTTCGGTCTCGTCCTCGACCAGACGATCCTGAACAACATGACGCTCGCGGGCCTCCCGCGCATCTCCGGCCGCTTCGTCACGAACACGGACGCGGAGGCGGCCGCGGGCAACCGCTCGATGAAGGAGTTGCGCGTCAAGGCCAACTCGGTCTTCACCATCGCCGGCACGCTCTCCGGCGGCAACCAGCAGAAGGTCGTGCTAGCGAAGTGGCTGTTGACGAACCCGCGCGTGCTCTTCCTCGACGAGCCGACGCGCGGCATAGACGTGGGCGCGAAGCAGGAGATTTACGCGCTCATCAACCGGCTCGCCAAAGAGGGTCTGGCCATCGTGCTCGTCTCGTCGGAGCTACCAGAAGTGTTGGGTCTGGCTGATCGGGTCGTGGTGCTCCACGAGGGGCGCGTCACCGGCGAGTTCACACGCACGAGCGCGACGCCCGAAAAGGTCATGGCCTGCGCGACCGGCCACGCGCAGCACGCGGCGTAAGGGTCGAAGGGCACGGGCGCGCAGGATGCAAGTTGATGCGCAGACTGAAGACGACCAGAGTGGTGCTCGGCGTGCTGGTCGGCTTGTGCTGTGCGAGTTGCGATCCCAGCTATCAAATGCGACCCGTTGGCTGGCCGCCCGCGCCGGACGGTAAGTGGGCCAAAGATGTCGGCGGCTTCACTGTGCGGGCTGAGCGCATCAGTGGTCTGATAGGTGAGACGTGGCTGTACCTGAACTTCGAGATCGAGGGCAACAAGCTGCCGGTGAAACTTGAGAGCGCCCGGTTGCAGGCGCAGAGCGGTGTGTACGAAGGTAAGCTGGATAAACGTTGTCAGGTCGTCGCGGCAGGCGAGCAGCACGGCCGGCTCTGTGTCTCGTGGGCGTTCGATCAAAACCACACCGTCCCTAAAGTCATGGGCGAGCGCAGTGTAATCATACTTACCTTGCAGGTGGGTACGGATAGCCGCCCGCTCCAGGTAGAGTACGAGCGTTACGGCGATTGATCGCGTGTTGCTTAGCATTCACCTCTGAACGGAGACGCTTATGAGCAAGCCAGCCAACGAGCCTGTAGTCACACACCCACCGACCACTGCGGACGTGACGCCCGTGCCGGCCGCCGCCGAGGTGACCAGCCGGACAAAGATCGGCGGCTTCAGCATCCCGACCGACACGCTGCGCGCCTACACGATGGTCTTCGCGCTCGTCGTCATCTGGCTCTTCTTCCACTTCACGACCGATCACATCTTCCTTGAGCCGCGCAACTTCTCGAACCTGATGCGGCAGACCTCGGTGACGGGCGTGCTCGCGGTCGGGATGTTGATGATCATCGTGACCGGGCAGATCGATCTGTCGGTCGGCTCGGTGGTGGGGCTGGCGGGCGGGACGGCCGCGATCATGCAGGGCTTAGCGCACGGCTGGGGACTCGTGCCCGCGCTCGCCGCCGGCATCGTCGTCGCCCTCGTCATCGGCGCAGCGCAGGGCGCGCTGGTCGCCTACCTGAACATCCCCGCCTTCATCGTCACGCTCGGCGGCCTGCTCGCGTGGCGCGGCGTGATCCTCGGCTGGACGGGCGGCGAGACCGTCCCGATCCGCCTGCCCGCGTTTAAATCAATCGGGCAGGATTACGTCGGGCCGATGGTCGGCTGGGGGTTGGCGGCGCTCGCCGTAGCGGCGATTGTGTGGATGACGATAAGCCGCAACCGCGCGCGGCAGCGGCACGGGCTGGCCGTGCCCGGCCTCGTGCCGACGGTCTTGCGCATCGTGCTGCCCGCGGCCGTCGCCGTCTGGTTCATCTACATGATGAACTCCTACGAGATCGCGCCCGGCCGCTTCGCCGGCATCCCAATCCCCGTGCTCATCCTGCTCGCGGTCGCATTGGGCGGCGCGTTCCTCACGCAGAACACGACCTTCGGCCGCTACCTCTACGCCATCGGTGGCAACCCGGACGCCGCGCGCCTCTCAGGCATCAGCATCCGCAAGCACCTGCTCGCCGTCTTCTGCCTGATGGGCGTGCTCGCCGGCATCGCCGCGATCATCTACACGGCGCGGGTGGGGAGCGCCTCGCCGGACGCGGGGCAGTTGCTTGAGCTGGACGCGATTGCGGCGTGCGTCATCGGCGGGACGAGCCTGATGGGCGGGCGCGGCACGGTCTTCGGCGCAATCGTCGGCGCGCTCATCATGTCGAGCCTGGACAACGGCATGTCCCTGAAGAACGTCGCGCCCTACACGCAGAACATCATTAAGGGCGCGATCCTCGTCGCGGCGGTCGGGTTGGACATGGCGGGCCGGAAGCGCGGCTGAGCGCAAAGCTTTAACCGCAAAGGGCGCGAAGAGGGGTCGCAGAGGGCCGCAGAGAAAAACCTTTGCGACCCTCTGCTCCGCGCCCTCTGCGGTTAAACTCTCTCCCGGCGTCTATAAACAACATGATGAAATTCCTTTCCGCACGCATCTGCTTACTCACGCTAATCTTCACCGGCACACTGCACGCGCAGACCGCCAACACCCTTGCGCCGGGTGCGCCCGGCCGCGACGCGCAGTGGCTGAGCGCGGGCAAGGACGGCGTCGGCACGGCGAACACGCTCGACTCGAAAGTATGGTTCACGCTGCATAACGGCGAGTTGACCGAGGTCTATTACCCGACCGTGGACGTGGCGAACGTGCAGGAGTTGCAGTTCGTCGTCGTCGCGCCCGGCGGCAGGGTGGAGACTGAAAGCGACGACGCGACGCACCGCGTCGAGGTGCTCGACCCGCAGGCTCTGACGTTTCGGCAGACGAACACCGCGAAGTCGGGCGCGTGGACGCTCACGAAAACCTACACGACCGATCCGGAGCGCAGCACGCTGCTCATTGACGTGCAGTTCAAGGCGCGCGCGCCTTACGCGGTCTACATCTATTACGATCCGTCGCTCAACAATAGCGGGCTGCACGACTCGGCGTGGACGGGCGGCGGCCGGTTGTACGCCGCCGACGCAGGGCGCACGTCCGCGCTCGCGTCGAGCACGGGCTTTCTCGAAACGACCAACGGCTACCTCGGCACGAGCGACGGGCTGACGCAGTTGCGCGAGCGGGGGCGCATCACGGGCGTGTACGGGCGCGCGGCGGACGGCAACGTCGTGCAGGTGGCGCGCGTGCGCGCCACGTTGCCCTTCACGCTCGCGCTCGCGTTCGGCCACGACGAGTTCGAGGCGGGCGCGAACGCGCGTGAGTCTTTGGCTAAAGGCTTCGCGCGCTGTCGCGCCGCCTACGAGGCGGGCTGGCACGAGTACGTGCGGTCTCTGCGCCGCGTCGCGGTGAAGTATCAGCCGCAGTTCGACATGGCGGCGATGGTCTTGCGCGCGCACGAGGACAAAACTTACCGCGGGGCGCAAATCGCCTCGCTCTCCGTGCCGTGGGGCGGCGGCGCGAACGCGAACGAGCCGAACGTCGGCGGCTATCACCTCGTCTGGTCGCGCGATCTCTACCAGGTGGCGACGGCGCTCTACGCGCTGGGCGACAAGGCGGGCGCGGATCGTGCGCTCGACTATTTGTTCCGCGTGCAGCAGAAGCCGGACGGCAGCTTCCCGCAGAACTCCTGGCTTGACGGGCGGCCCTTCTGGGGCAGCTTGCAGTTGGACGAGGTCGCGTTCCCGCTCGTCCTCGCCTACACGCTCGGCCGCACCGACAACGAGACGTGGACGAAGCACGTCAAGCCGGCCGCCGACTTTCTCGTCAAGACCGGCCCGCGCACGCCGCAGGAGCGTTGGGAAGAGAAGTCTGGCTACTCGCCCGCGACCATCGCGGCCGAGATCGCGGGGCTGGTCTGCGCGGCCGAGATTGCGAAACGAAACGACGCACAGGCGTCCGCGAACATCTATCTCGCCACGGCCGACGACTGGCAGCGCAACGTCGAACGCTGGACGGCGACCGCGACGGGGAAGCACGGCGACGGCAACTACTATCTGCGCCTCTCGGAGAACGACGACCCGAACGACGGGCAGATAATCAACGCGGGCAATGGCGGCGGCGACTACGACGAGCGCGAGTACGTGGACGCGGGCTTTCTTGAGTTGGTTCGGCTCGGCATCAAGCGCGCGGACGATCCGCTCGTCGTCAAATCGCTCGCGGTCGTTGACAAAGTGATCAAGGTCGAGACGCCGAACGGCCCCGTCTGGTATCGCTACAACCACGACGGCTACGGCGAGATGGACGACGGGCGGCCGTGGAGCTTCGACGGGCACTACACGGGCAAGGGCCGCCTGTGGGCCTTGCTCGCGGGCGAGCGCGGCGAGTACGAGTTGGCGCTGGGGCAACGTGAGGCGGCGCGGGCGCGGCTCGATCACATGCTCGGCTTTGCGAACGAGGGGCTGATGCTGCCGGAACAGGTCTGGGACATGCCGCGGGGGCCTTTCCCGTTCGGCGAGGGCACAGGCTCGGCCACACCGCTCGCGTGGACGATGGGGCAGTTCATCCGCCTCGCCGTCAACCTCGAAGAGGGACGCAACCTGGAGACGCCCGACCTCGTCGCCGCGCGCTACCTGAAGCAAGCGCCGCCGCTCCATGCGGACGTGCCCGCATCCGCCTTCCCCGACGAGGAGGCGCTGCGCCACCTGGAGGCGGGCACGTCCTTCAAGGTGCGTGGCCCCGTCGCGCGCGGCGTGCGCCTGTTCGCGCTCGTGGGCAACGAGGCGCGCGAGTTGACGGCCGGAGCGGACGGCATGGCGGAGTTGGACGTGCCTGTGCCGGCCGGCGAGTCAAACATCGTCGTGGCGGTCGCGACCGCGGACGGCGCGACCGGCGTGCGTCGTTTGCAGTTGCGCGGGCTGACGAAGGACGAGTTGCGCGCCGCCGAGACGCAGACCGCGCCGTCGCCCGTTGAACTCGAACGGCTCAAGCAGACCGAGCGCGCGCCCGTCGTCAAAGACGAGGAAGTTACGTTCGTCTATCGCGGCCCGGCGAAGCGCGTCGAAGTCGTGGGCGATTTCACGAGTTGGTCACCGCGCGGGCTGGTCATGCGCGAGCTAACGGGCACGAACGTCAAGTACCTCACGCGCAAGTTCGGGCGTGCGGCGCGCGTCGAGTACAAACTCATCGCCGACGGCGAGTGGATCAATGATCCGCTCAACCCGCAGAAGCTGGACAACGGCGTCGGCGGCTTCAACAACTTCTTCACGATGCCCGGCTATCGCCCGGCCGCGCTCGCTTCGGACAGAGACGACCTGCGCGGGCGGCTCGAAGCGGTCGAAGTGCAGACGCGTCTGCTCGATGGCGGGCGGCGCAAGCTGCAAGTCTACCTGCCGCCTGATTACGACCGAGGGGACGCGCGCTACCCCGTGCTCTACCTGCAAGACGGCTCGGACTACGTCCGCCGCGCCCGCGCCGCCGTCATCGCCGAGCAACTGATCACGCAGGGGCGCTTGCCGCCGTTCGTCATCGTCTTCGTTGACCCGCAGGAGCGCACGAAAGAGTACTGGCTGAACGACCGCTTCACCGACTTCATGGCGACCGAACTTGTGCCCTTCATAGACGCGCGCTACCGCACGCGCCCCGTGCGCGCCGCCCGCGCCCTGCTCGGCGCAAGCCTCGGCGGTGTCATCTCCTACTGGACGGCGCTGAAATACCCGGACACCTTCGCGCGCGTCGGCGGGCAGTCGTCCGCCTTCCAGATCGACAACGAGCGCGAACTCGCCGCGCTCGCCGCGCTGCCCACGTTCAACGCCGAGCGCCCGATGAAGTTTTACCTCGATGTCGGTCTGCTCGAACCGATCTGGGAAGTCAACCGCCGCGCGCGCGTCCTGCTCGCCGGCAAGGGCTACCCGGTCGCCTACCACGAGAACGAAGCCGGGCACAACTGGACGAGCTGGCGCGATCAGTTGGCGGACGCTTACCTTGCGCTGTGGAGTAATTGAGTAGACTGAGAGGGCGGGTGAAGGTTATTTCACGTGATCCCACCGCCCGCCGTGAACGATGTAAGATACTGTCGCCTCGCTAATACCGTAATTCCGCGCGATGGGTCTCAGTTGCATGACGTGGTTTCTACCGAGCAGCCTGATGGCTTTCACCTGGGCTACCGTCAGCTTGTGTTTGCCGTTCTGCTCGCCGAACAGTTTTGTATTGCGCCCCTTGCGGACGGCGTCTTGTGAATTATCTTTCGGCGTACCTTGGAATAGATGATTAGGATTGACACATGCGCGCACGTCACAACGGTGGAGCACTAAAAGCTCATCATCAATGCGCCCGTTAGCAAGAAAGAACGAGACGCGATGCGCCTTGTAATCGCTGCCATTTATATTGAAGCGTCCATAACCTCTCTCCCCGATATTACCCTGCCAGAGCCAACAAGCTGCAGGCCCGCCGGATTGATCAACGTATGACAGGAAGTGATAGATTTGGGTGTAATGTAATTTAGGGATTCGCTTCTGGTCGTTGAGGAGAAGCGATGAAAAATTATGCCCGCTGCAGGACTCGAACCTGCGACTTCGCGCGTGTGAAGCGCGCGCTCTACCACTGAGCTAAGCGGGCATTAAAATTTCAAAAAGTTATTTGCGAGTTGAGGACGCGATGCTAACAAGCGACCGGCGCGGCGTCAAGCGAGCCGCGCCGGTGGGTTTGGGGCGTGAATGCGGGCGCTTTAGCTGCCGGGCGGCGCATCCTGCGCGGTGGCGGGCTGCGTCTCGTTGGCGCGCACGGTGTTAACATCCGAGCCGATGTAGAAGTGGCGCTTGCCCGTCGCGCTGAAGCCCTCGGAGACCTGCGGGTCGGCGTTGACGGTGAAGGAGGCCGGCTGGTTGCTCGCCTTCGGCGTCACCTTGATGACGAAGGTGTAGCCGTTGACCGTCGGGTTCTCACCGGCGAAGCGCGAGTCGAGCGCGCCCGCGTCGATCAACTGATCGAACGTGCCATAACTACTGTGCCGGATGTAATAGGTGCGCTGCTCGGTGTTGATGGCGTTGAGCGTGCGGATCGCGCCCGACTCGTTGGCCGCGATGACCGAGTTCTTCCAGGCCGGGATGCCGACGCCGATCAGGATGCCGATGATCGCGATCACGATCATCAACTCGATCAGCGAGAAGCCGCGCTCTGTCCGCCGCCGGGTCTTAACAACTGGTGTCATAAAAATTCCTTCTCCTCATAAATCGCTTACACGTCGCGCCCGCCCGCCCCGTTCCACAATCTTGGGCCGCCCAGACGCGGCCGACGCTGAATGCAGCAACGCGAATTCTACTACACGCGCGCGCGGGACAAAAGTAGTGAGCAGTGAGCGGTGAGCAGTTAAAACTTGTTCCGGCTGCTCACTGCTTACTGCTCACTGCTCACTTTATTGTAGAGTGTGGGTATCGGCGTAATCCCCAACGAATTTGCATTCTATCACCCTTGCGGTGAAACGACGGTGAAAGAGTCACGCGGTTTTGACTAACTTCAGGCTCGGTCTGGCGCGCGCCAGACCCTCCACGGCCGCCCGCACGTGCGCCAGGTCGCGCTCCTGGTAGATGTCCGTGGTCTGAAGGTGCTTGTGCGTCATGGCGTCCCTGATGGTGTACGGATCGGCGTGTGCTCGAAGTCTCGTGCAGAACGTGTGGCGCAGATCGTGGAAGTGCAGATCGCTGATACCTGCCTTCCTGACAGACACCTGAAAAGCGCCGTCCGAGCAGGTCAGGTTGCGACCCGTGCGGACGCGGAAGAGATAGCCGGCCGCGTCGGCCGCCGCCGTCAGCCTTTCAATGACTGCCCACGCCTCAGAGTTGAGCGGCACGATCTCTTCTTTCCGGCCCTTACCAATGAAGCGGAACGTGCGCGCCTGCGCGTCCAACTGCCGGACGTTCATTCGGAGTATCGTCATTTTCCTCAGGCCCGTGTGCAGGGCGACGAGCGTCGCGGCCCACGCTTCGGGGAAGCGTTCGAGTTGGGCGAACAGTCCGACCTCTTCGTCCGGCGTTAAGACCCGCTCCCGCTTGGAGACGGTCTCGCCACGCTTCCACTTGATCTTGCGGCAGGGGTTCGACTGCGCTACCCCCTCGTCTATGGCCGCCTCGAATATCCGAGAGAGCAGGGCGATGTAGCTCCTGACCGTCACCGGCTGGTAGAGCTTGCCACGCCTCGATTTCTGCGCCAGCAGCCTGTGCCGGAACTGCTCGACCGACAGACGTGTTATCTCGGCGAACTTCTTGCCCTTGAAGTAGCGGCAGAGAAAGCCCACGTAGTAGCCCGCTACTTCAGGCTTCTGGACTTGTGCCTGAAGCACGGGCAGGAAGTGGTTTTTGCTGAAGGAGACGAAATCCCCCTGCCCCGACGAGCCGCCTTCTTTGCCGTACTTGCCTTCAAAGACCTCGCGCCGCATCGTGGCCTCGGCGACGAGCGCCTCCGGCTTCGTCCGGCACTCCGGCACTTGTCGATAGTAGGGTGTCCCCTTGATGGTGAAGCGAACTTCCCACTTGCCCTTTCGCTTGTAAACTCCCATTAGCAGGCCGCTCCTTTCTGGCTTGAAGCGACCCCGCTGAGCGGCGGGAGTCTATGCCAGAAAAGCTACGTGAGCAATTATTTCAGCGCGCGCAGTTCCGCCACCTCGATGCGGACGCAGCCACCGATCTTATGCCGCGTGAGCCGCCCCTGCTTGAGCCACGCGCGCAGAGTGTTCTCGGCGATGTCGAATTTGCGCACGGCCGTCTTGATGGAGACGTACTCTTCGGGCGCGCACGGCTCTGGCGACTGCTCGGCCAAGACCTGTGCGGCGATCTCGCGCATCCGGTCTTCAAGGGACGCGACGAGTGCGCTCATGGTGTCGTTTAGCTCTCTGGTCATAGCTTCAATTCAGCGACACGACGCGCGGCGTAAACGAACGCGCGAACGAAGCGGCCATCTGCGCAGCAAGGTAATGAGCGAACGCGAAATCATAGTAATCCGCCATCGCGTGCGCCCGCGCCTCCGGCCGTACTTCCGAGAAGTCAACACACTCGACACAGTAGGCGGCGAACTCCCCCGCCTCATACAGTATCGTGTACGCCGGCCCTTCCCCCACGGCGGGCGGGTTGTCATGTTTCCACGGAATCATCATTCCCGCGCCTCCCGTCTCAGGTGTTGTACGGCCCACCGCTCGGCGCTCCCGAACTCAACCATCGCCTCGGCCTCTGCTTCCTTGAACGACAGCCCACGCTCGCGCTCCAACTCCGCGGCCCGCTCCTGCACCGCCCGCGCGTACAAGGCCCAATCCGCCGCCGTCAGTGACTTTTGGGTGACGTTTTTGTCCACCCTGATTTCATCCGCACCCGCATTTTTAGCGGCTTCCGTGCGTCCGGCATGGTCATTTTCTGCACGTTCCGGGGCTGCCCCGTCGTCCTCAACTTCCCCCGTGAGGCGGGCTTGCAGAAGTTTCCGGGCCGGCTCGTAGAGGTCGGCGCGCAACTCGGCGGGCACGTCCGCGAGCATCCTGTCCACCATCTCGGGCAGCTTGTGCAGGAAGTTGACGCACCTGTCGGCGGCGGTCTTCTCTTTGGGCGGTCGGCGCGTGTTCGTGCGCGCGTGCGGGCAGTTGTCGCTCTGGCAGGCCGGGCACTTGAACGCGCCGGGCGGCGCTTCGGCGACGTAGCGAGGCAGGTCTTTAACGACCAACTCGGCGGCGCGCTGGTAGCGTTGCCCGATTGAGCGCACGCGCAACGACGCGGCGGTTTTGTCCACGTCCACCAGCGATTGCACGAAGGGCGCGCAGACCTTCGACGCCACGTTGCCCGTCGCGCTCTTAAACCCGTGCTTGCGGTCGAAGAGTTTCAGCCCCGCCCGCGCGAAGATGAGATCGCACCGCCCGACGGCGCGCACCCAGGCCCGCGCGAGCCGGTCGGCGTCGGGATGCCCCTTGCCGCGGCGTCGTAAGTCCTCGATGTCGGCGGCGGGCCAATCTTCCAGCATCGCCCCGGCGACGGCATCGGGCAAGACGAAATACTCCTCCAAGTCTGCGCCGTCCGCAGCTTTGAGTACGACCCACAGCGCGGGCCGGAGCGCGACGATCTCGTCAGGCGTGAACTTGCAGGCGCGCAGAAAAGCGTCAAGCCCGCGCGCCGCGCGTGACTTCTTCTCGCGCTCGGGCCGGTCGGCGTTACGCAGCCAGACCGCGCGCTGCCTGTCGTTCGCCGCCTCGTCCTGCCTGCGCACGTCGGCGGCCAGTTCTGCGGTCTCGGCGGCGAGTTGCGCGGCGTGTCGTTTGAATCCACTCATGCGATCCTCCACTTCAGCCCGGCGTTCATCAGGGCGCGAGTCAGAAAAGGCGAGACCTCATCGAGCGCGAGCGTGACGCCCGCAAGCGACGGCAGTTCCACGTGTAGCTGAGTGACGAGCGCGGCCGGGCTGACGTTATTCAGGCCGACGACGCAGACGATCCCGCCCTGCGCGACGCCTTCAGCTTCGAGCGTGTGATTGACGACGAGGCAGACGCGCGAGCGTGCGACGTGTTCAGCGCCGACGACGTGGATTGACGGCTGCACCTTGCGCCCTTTCGGCAGGTGCGAAGAGGACACCCAACGCGGCGCACGATCATCGGCCGTCTTGAAGTGCTGCCACGCGCGCACGAGGCCGCCGCGTACAACGGGTACGACGAGTCCGTGCGTGGGCGTGTGGAGCTTCAGCCCGTCGCCGTCGTCGTAGAGCGGGGCGACGTGCCCCGCCTGGTCGCCGAAGCGTTTCAGGATCGCGTGCGCGGCGAAGATGCGCGCGACCGAATGAGGCGCGGAGCGGATGCCGAGCGCGACTTGCTGCGCGGGCTTGAGACCGTATTCCTCTTCGACCTTGAGCGCGTCCGCTTCGTAGAGCGGGAAGTGCCGCGCGGCTTCGCGCAGGATCGCGTCGTCAATCTGTGCGTCGCCGATTTGGTTCTGGTAGAGGCGCTGCCCCGCAGCCAGCGCCTCCGTGATGCGATCAACTTCGGGGTCGGGCGTGTAGCCCACCAAGACGCGCGCAGGCTCACGATGCGTCGCTTGGTATGGCGCGGGCGGGCAAGGCAGTCGCCACGCGGCAGAAGGTTGCGCGCTCACGCTGCCCGCCTTTCTGCGCCGCGCGGGTTGTCAAATGTCGGCTCGCCGTTCGTTAGAGCTTGGGCGTGGCGCGCGGCGTGTCTCGTCAGCGCGGAGATCGCAGTTGCGGTCACGTGTACGCCCGCGCTCAACTCGTCGCCGACCATGAATGCCCGCGCGTTAAGCCAGACGCGATCCCGCGCGGCGTGCGCGCTGCGCAGCACGCGGAACGGGAGCGGGGCAGGAGTTGAACTCTGTGGTTGCTGTGGAGGGCGGGCCGCTTCGGAGAAGCGCAGGCCGCTTGACCCGCGCACGCTTCTGTGCTTGAATCTCATCTGTCAAGTGTCCTTTCAACTCGTCGCTTCCAACGACAATTCAATGAAGGTCTGAGGGCGTCACCCCTCGGGCCTTCGTGTGTCCAAAAGCAAAAGCCTCTGGCGCTCATGTGGCTACGACTCCACTAAGCGCCAGAGGCTTTTGCAGGATGCGCGGCCGCGGGACGGCGGACGGCGCACACTTAGAAAGTCAATGACGGCGGCGGTCGTAGTCGCCGACAAACTTTTATTTGCTGAGTTAGGAAACGAGGCGGGAAGATAGGACTTGACGCGCATGGGGCGCGTGACTAACAATCGTCTCCCGCTTCGCTAAATCAGCAGGCGGTCAAGGCTTGAGGTTCGGCACGTCTCCGCAAGAAATGGGCCGGGCCTCAAGTTTTTTCTGCCTTTAACTACAAAGAACAATGCGCCACGAGCGTAGCAGAAACGCCCGTAGCATGGTCAAGAAAATTAGTTAGTCAAAATGCTGCCGCAGCATTTAAATAATTGATCATTATTCTGCCGCAGCATTTTGATCAGAGTTTTCCACAGGCTGAGCCTTGATCTTGCTCAGCCCGCCCACCGACTCGCGGGCCTTTCTGTAGGCCGTCGCCGGAGAGATGTTCATGCGGGCAGCGAGCGCCGACGCCGATAGATTACCTTGGACGAGCAGGTCAGCCATGGCCTGCTCAAACACCTCGGGCGGCACTTTCGACTGTCGCCCCCGCGGCGGCCTGTCCGCAGGCGCGACGGCCACGTAAGCCTCAACCCGCTGCTTGATGCCATAATACCCCCGCTGCTGAACCCGCTCGTATTCACGTGAAGGCGGACGATCAGTACGCCCGAATTGGGCCAGTTGGTTAGCCGCCAGAGACTCGACGATCAACTCCTCCAGCGCGCCGCTGACCTTCTCCGGCAGGTGCGCGAGTATGTACAAGAACCAAGGCCAGAATTGAGCCGCCATGTAAGCTTCGAGGAACTGCGCGGCGTCCGAACCCGGCACTTTCGTTGCCTGAACAAAAGCGTCAACGTCGGCCTGCGTGACCACCTGCTCGACGGCGTCGCAATCCGCTGCCGTCGGCAGCGGATCGTCCGGGCCAAGCGCCGCCATCAGGTTATAACTCGCCACTAAATAACGAGTGACAAGACGATCAAGCAAACTTATCAGCGCATCAGGAGCGACCGTAAGCCGCAACACCTCCATGCCCGCCGTCAACACCACGGGCGGCGGCAAGTCGCTAAAATCCTCCCGCGCCGCGCCGGGATAGTTCTGCTCGATGAGCGTGCAGAGGTAATCCCTGCGCCGCGCCAGCAGTATGTTGTCTTCGTCGCTCATCATGTCCTCGACGTGCTATCTGCTCGCTTCCCAAAAAGGCTTGAGCAGGTAAAGGGCGGCATCTCGCACGATCTTAAACTCTTGCCCCCGATCATTCTTCAGGTACGCGCGATCATCAGGGCCAAGTTCAAGGCGGAGATTGTCTGTCTGCTGCGTGACGCTGGACGTGGCGATGCCGCCCTCTACAGTCTCCCATTCAACGCTAAAGAATTGCTCGTGATAACGCACTCTCAAGTAGAGGGCGGGAAGGGTCGCCTTGTGCACCTCGAAACCGCTGTAATTCTGCGGGAGGTACTGAAGCTGACACCCGATGACACGCTGCATGTCAGCATTTTTGTTCGCGCCCGTGACCAAGGAGGCGACCTGAGCTTTGAGGTTGTCCCACAGTCCGGTGGCTTGCGCCCGGAGTGAATTGGCCCGGCTCTCGTCCCTGGCCCTGTCAGCCAACACACGCCTGGCCTCATCGCCAATCGGATCGTCGCTCATGACGGCGTCCCACCTTTCAATAGTGATTCTCGTGTAGATCATGATTAAATCACCTGCGCGCGCAGGTATCGTTAATTGATTCAGCAAAGCTCACGAGCAGCACGTCGCGCACAACCACACGCCCCGCAGAGGCTCGCAGCGCGTCTGTTCGGGCCTCACCGTTTCAGGGTAGATGCTGCAAAGAACTCTCTCTCGGATCAACGAGTCCCCGCGCGCTCGCGCGCGCCCCGCCCCGGTCAGTGCTGCACGTTCACGTCGAGCAGGCCGAGCCATTCAGCCTTGAGGATCGGCGCTGCGCGCCCGCGTTGCAGCAAGCCGCCGTTATGTCCATTCTTTGCTCATCTCGGTTGCCCCGGAACCTTTACAAAATTAGCGAACGGTCATAGAGTCTCACGACCATGAAATCACTGGTGTGGGGCATAATCTGCTCTGTGGTGGCTAGTTGGTTCTGGCTACACATAGCTATGCCGCCGCTTGACGAGTTGGCGCTAATCCGCCACGCGCAGACCACATCAGGCTTTATCACCAACGCTGAAGAAGACGTAGGCGATGATGATCACGGTCACGCGGTTTGGTCACACACCGTCACCTTTACCTACATACTCCCCGATGGCCGCGAGTTAAGCAGAACAACCGAGTCCCGACCCGGCCGACTTCGGGATGAACTGCGCGATCTACAAGAACCCGTCGCCGTGCAAGTCGAATACCTACCCAACGACCCTGCCATCAGCCGGATAAAAGGCGACGGCAAGCAAACAGTTTTTGAGTGGGTATGGCGGCGCATGGGCTTAGGCATAATTCTTCTGCTGATGTTCAACGTACCGGCAATCGCTTTCTTCACAGACGCTTGGCAACAATTCTCTAAACAAGCTAAGCCGATAGCCAACGGTCAGGCGCGCTAAGCGCGAGCCATCAACGAGCCATTCAACCGGACTGCGGTAGATAAGGGCGGTCGCACGCACGAGCCGCCGCAGCTTGGAGGCTGCGAGCGACGAGCGAGCCGACCGTGCGCGAGTGCTGGCGAGGTCACAGGGCAGGGCAGCAGCGGCATCCGACGCGCCGAGCCGTTCCACCTGGACGATCACGCCGCACGTTTGCGCGCCCGCTTCGCCGGACTCTTCGCGCTGGCGACTTTGCGCGGCTTGCCTTTGGGCCAGCCCCGACCCGGCGGCTGGAAATTGGCAATCACATCGGCCGGCACGAGCCACACTTGACCGACCAGCGTATCGGTCAACTCCGCGCCGGGTATGTGACCCGTGCGGGCCAGCCGCACGAAGTTTGAGCGCGACACGATCACGCCACGCGCCGCCAACGATTCGCGTGCCTCTCTCAAGGTAATCATTCGCTTCGCCATCCTTTTCTTATAACACCAACACGCCCACAATATCTAGTGCAGGGTAACTAACCATAGCACAAGAACGGCGCGGCGTGCAAGAAATAAATAAGACAGGCAGATTATTTATCTTGACAGATGAACGCGACGGGTGTATTATCCATTGCAAGTTAGTTATTCAGTCACACCACAGAGAAGGGAAGCGACAACCATGCAAACGAAGAAGGCTCAGCCGAAGGTGCAGCAGCCAAAGCAGACGCGCAAGGAGCGCGAGGCAGAACGCTTCTATCTGACGAAGCACCTGCACCCCGTTCGCGTCGAATACTTCAAAGGGATTCGCCTGTAGCGAAAAGGGCTTGGTAAGTGCTGGAACACTCGCCAAGCCCGCCACATCAACCCGCCCGCCAACTGTCGAAGAAGGGAGACGAAGTTAAGATGCCAGAGCAGTCTAACACACCGCGCAAGCCCGTCGGCAGACCCTTTGCCAAAGGGCACGATCCCCGCCGCCACACGTTCAGCCGCGCCGAATGCGTGCGCGGCTTCTGGGCCGCCCACGAGTCCATCATCAGCCGCTACCCCGACGCCATCATGCCGGACGGCCGGCACATGGTTGTGAACTTCCTGCCAGCGCGCACGGCGCAGAAGGGAGCGACCGCCCATGCCTGAGCAGGACTTTTGCGACTCGTGCGGCCTGCGCGTGCCGGCCGAGTTCATCGAGACGTGCGGCGCGTGCGGCGCAACTTTGTGTCCGTTGTGCTCCGAGGACGGCTGCCGCGCCGACCAGCACCAGGACGAACAACTGCCGCTCGCGGCTTAAACCAACCGGCACTGGGGCGCAGACCCGCGCTGCGCCCCACCGCCGCCGAGAAGGAGACGATCATGCACCCACTCGACCAAGCCGCCGCGTTGCTGGCTGAACCAAGCCCCGACGTGACGGAGACGCCGGCCCGGATCGAAGAACTCAACCTTTGTGCCTACGCCGTGACCGAGCACATCACGAGCTTGCAGGACGAGGCGGGCCGGCACGAAGAAGCAGCGACCGCCGGAGCGAGCGCGGAGAGCAACGACGCCAAGCGCAAGGCCCGCCGCGCCGAACTGCTACGCGCCGACGACGGGTACAACGCCGTGCGCGCCGAGATTCAGGCAGCCGACAGCTACCGCGTGCGCCTCGACGAGCGAGCAGCGCGTCTGCGCCGCGAGTTCCGCCTTGAGCTAATCCGACTCGAAAGGAGCACGAACGTCTGACGAAAGGAGGACAACCAGCAGGCCGAGGGCGCGGTCGAGTAGCCCAACCCGACGAGAGCAGCCGCCGCGCCCATGTCCTAAACCAGCAACCATTAACAGCGAACGGCGCACGCCGCAACCGCAAAGTAGAGACGCGCGCCGTTCACGGATTTACCCACCTCGAAAGAAGGGAAACCCTATGCCGGATAATAAATGCAAACCGAAGGGGCGCAAAACACGCCCGAAGCTCAGCACGCCCGCCAACAGCCGGCGCGTCTTCCAACTGCTACACGACGAGGCGCAGACCGAAGCGGGCCGCGAAGAGTTGGCGACGTGGTTTGACCAACTCATTAACGACGCCGGCCCGGACACCGCGTCCGCGCCGATCTTCGACCTCACATATCCGTTTGCGTGCCGCGAAGTCGAACGCGGCCGACACGACGGCCGGCCGATGGGCGCGCGCCAAGCCTACCGCGCGCTGCAAGACATTCTCACACGCACGGCCAAAGGCGAGACCTTAGACCAGATCGCACAGGAGCGGGAAGCGGCGATCCGGGCGCGCACCGCAGAGCTAAAACGCGAGCAGTTGAACGCGCCAGAGCCGAAGGACAAGCTGTCGGCCGAGTGGCGCTATTGGCAGATCGCGCAGATCAGCCACGCCCTCAACGAACGCACAGAGCCGGGCTACTCCGCAGCATGGCGCAAGGTTGAAAGTCTCATCAAGGGCTTGGTCAATGATGAGAATTTCTGGCGGGCCGATCTCATCCTCCCCATGCTCGGCCATCTCTTCAGCGCGCGGCAAGAGATTGACGAACTCGTTCAGCGCGAACGCCGCGACGAGGCACACGTCAAGGCATGGAAAACGCGCCGCGCGAAGCAGGCGCAGAAAGGCGGCGGTCGCTGATGAAGAAAAAGACAGCCAAGCGGCAGCCGACCGGCCAACAGCCCGACAGGTTTGACCGCACCGCCGCCGAACTCCTGCGCCTCTACAACGACGCCGACACGCCCGCGCTCGTCACCGAGACGATCCATGCGTTGCAGTACGCGGCGCGGGGCTTCGTCCTCGATGAGCAGCGCACGCCCGACCGGATGCCGAGCGCCAAGACGCTGGCCCGCATCCTGCGCTTAGCCGACGAACGCGGGCTTGAGTATGCCTTGTGCGAGTTAACGGAAGCGCGCAGCTAATGAAACGGGCGCGGTCTGTGCTCTGAACACGCGCCGCGCCCTCGGCCCATAACGCTCTCAAATGAAGGGACACGCCATGAGCAGCAACAGGAAAACAGAAACGCGCGCCCCGCGCAAGCCCGACCTGCGCGAAGCGGCCCGCGTCGCACTTAAGGCGGCCAACTATCAGGGCATGCCGGATTTCATCAGGGACGCGATCACGGACGCCATCGCGGACGCGGGCGGGCGGCTGCGCCTGCCCACGCCGGAGTACAACGAGCCGGAGGCCGAGCAGGTACGCATGATCGCGGAACTGTTCGCCGCCGCGCCGCCGACCTTCAGCCTGCGCGCCGGGCAGCTTCAGGCGGAAGCGCCCGACTTGGCCGAGCTATTGGCGGCCGTCTTCGCGCACCCGGACTTGCCCGACAGGATGTGGGATTACATCGCAGATGGCATCGCTGAACTCGACAACAGCTTCGACAAATACGAGAACCCAGAGGTCATGCGCGAGGTCTTGGTGCGCTACAAGCCCCGCCGTGAGTCCAAGCGGAAAGGCGGTGCGAAGTAAGCAGCACAGACGAGAGGCGCGGCGCGTGAATCTTTAGCGGAAAGCACGCACCGACTGACCATTGACCAGCACAGGGCAGGGAGAGCGAGCCTTGCCCTGTGTCTAACTTCCTCAGTTCACCCGATGAGCCACACCGACGCCAGCCGCCGCGCTCGCCATCTACGTCGCCGGATCATCGCGGCGCTTGGGTCAGCCTGCGCCTGCTGCGGCGAGACCATCCCGCACGCGCTCACCGTTGACCACATCAGGAACGACGGCGCGCAGGAGCGCAGAGCGTACCCGGACGTGCGCGCCCTCTACCGCCACATCATCGCCGCGGGCTGTCCACCCGACCGCTATCAGGTGCTCTGCCGGAACTGCCACGAGTCGAAGAACGAGAGAGGCGAGTGCGCCCACGTCGCCGAGGCGCGGGCAATCTTGGGGCTGGCGGGCAACGCAGCCGGCACGCTATCGAGGCGGCGGGTCGAGTGACCCGTTGATGACTCCCTTGACAGAACCGCTCAACCTTACTGAACGATAATGTCAAACGTGGCCGCGGCTACCTTTCCCTTGCCGTAGAAAAGCTTCAGGTTGGCAGGGTACGTCCCTTTAGGCGGTACGGTCTCGTCCTGTAAGTAGAAATATATGAACATATCAACCGACATAGCGCCGGGGAGTTCGCCTGGGCTTAAATCCTTGGGCGCGATGTACGTCTCGTACTTAAAATCTTGCTCGTCCGTACTGACATTGGGAAGTTTGAGGGGGTCGGAGGTGTAGAGCTTTATGTAGACAGGCCCCGACGAGGAAGCGCCCTCGTTACGCAGGATACACCGCAGGGTCATTTTAACTCTCCCCTCCGGCGTATTATCGAAGGACGCGATGATACTCCGCCCGGAGAGTGGTTTCTGCTCCACGGTGTAAAGCGCCATTTTGGGCGGCTCTTCCAGTTTACCCAGCACACTCATTACTTCATCCCTTATGTCCTTCTCGACATCCATCAAGTGCGCCTTTTCCGATTGCAAATTCCAGGCGACCACGATGGTGAGGACGGCGAATATTAAGGTGAACAATGTGGAAACTACAGTCGAAAAGAACTTAAAGTCATCGAACCGCTTGTCCATGTACGCGCACTGCTCTTTCATCTCCTTGTCCGTAAACTCAAATCGCTCTTTCACTTCTTGCTCCATAAAGCAACTCCTTTCTTGCCGCCTAACGCTCATTAGCCCGCCGCGAGCGGTGCAGCTCGACCAGACAGCTAAAGACCGCTCTTGGCGGCCTAACCACCCTGGCAAGCGACTATTACCGCGTTGTCCTTTTGTACGTGAGGCTAACGAGTTTGTTAGCGCGGGGAAGATATGCCCGCCGTCAATGGAAGTCAATAGCGAAGGGCGGCGACCGCGCCTCACTAGGACAGTCACCGCCCCTCTTAGCTCACAACTTTGGGGTTGTGAGGTCGCGCCGGCAGAGACTATCAGAGCCGGCGCGGCGCACCGGATGTCCTCACCCCACCCGCTGCGCAGGGCGGGCACATCGAGCACCCGCCACTTGGTTGGCCGCGCCTTATATCACCACTCCCTGTCCGACGCAATCACTTTTCAGCACTCAAAACCCTTGACAAAATAATATGCGGCGCGCATAAATCCCCCGTCACTTAAGTCCCTGCCGCCGGGCGGCGGCCACTCTGCCGCCACCCCGCAGCACCATCGTCTCACGCATCGTCTATCACGTCCGCCGGTCGTCAACCCATAAAGGAGGCACCTCATGACCATGAACACGCGCCCACTCGCAACCTTCTGGTTCGCCCTCTGCTGCGCTCTCACCGCCCTGGCCCAGACGCCTGACAAGCAAGTATCGCCGCCCCAAAGTACCAAGCCCTCGGCGCTGACCATCACGGCCGCGGCCACCGAGCGCGGCGTGCGGTTCGTCGCGCTCGGGCAGACGGACAAGCTGCGCCTGGAGGTCTTCGACGCTACAGGTGAACTGCGCTTTGACACCGGCTTCCGGGCTGGCAGTCTCATCGATTGGCAACCGGTTGATAAGCAAGAGCAGGCACTAGCAGACGGCAACTATATCTGTGTGGTGACGGCGCACGACCTCTCCGGCGCGCTGCGAGTCAAGCAGGGCGGCGTCACCGTCCAGGCGGGCCGGGCCGTCCTGGAGTTGCCTGATGCGGGCGTCTTCGCCAGCGCGGAGAAGCAACTGCCGGCAGGGCAGGCGCTGACCACCGCACCAGAGCTTACGTCGTCCGCGCTCACGGTGGCGACGCACACGGGGCAGGAAGGGCGCGTGGTCGCCACCCGCGGCGCGCTCTCGTTCCGCAGCGGCAACCTGTTCGCCGGACTGGACAAGGAAATGATGCGGCTGAACGAGGACGGCAGCGTCACCGTCAAAGGCACGCTCACGGCGAGCAAGGGGATAGCGTTTGCCGACGGCACGGTGCAGACCACGGGCCTGTCCGGGCGCAAGGACGCGCAGGGCAACGTCGTGCCGGCGGCGACCGGCACGGGCACCCAAGACCGCCTAGCGAAGTGGACGGACAACGCGGGCATGCTGGGCGATTCCCTGCTGGGTGAGGTCGGGAACGGCATTGAACTGCGCCCGCCGGTAGCCGGCGTGGGCGTCAACCCGACGCTCGTCAACGTGAACAACGTGGCGGGCTTCGCCCAGTTGCAGGCTTACCCGGCGGCCGGGGCGGGCGCGAACATGTCCTTCTCGGTCGCCCCGCGCGGGACGGGCGTGACAAACAACCGCGCGCAGGTGGCAGTCTTCAACACGGATTTCATGGCCGACACTACGAACTATGAGTTCGCGGGCTTGCGGGCGCGCGGCTCAGACTTCGTCCTCGGCACGGGGAAAAGTAGGACGGGGGTGGTGCGGCCACTGATCCTGTCAGCCGGTCTCCTCTCGGACAACCCGACGAATGACGGGCAGTTAGTCTTGGCGACGAACGGCAACGTCGGGGTGGGCGTGACTAGTCCGCTGACGAAACTCGACGTGGCGGGAACGATCAACACCTGGACGCAATACAACATAGATGGTAATCGGGTGATGAGCTTAACGGCGGCGGGCGGGTCGCCCGGCACTATCGGTAATAACATATTCGTGGGCGTCGGCGCGGGGCAAGTGAACGCCGCCAGCAACAACTCCTTCTTCGGCAGCGGCGCTGGCGCGACGAACACGACAGGTGATCTCAACGCATTCTTTGGCAGCGGTGCCGGGAGGAATAATACGACGGGCAGAGGCAACGCTTTCTTCGGCAGCGACGCTGGTGCCGCGAACACGACGGGCGGGGGCAGTGTCTACGTGGGAGCCGCTGCCGGCTTTCAAAACACGACGGGCGGGGCGAACGTCTTCATCGGTGAGGCCGCTGGCGCCGTGAACACGACGGGCGGCGATAACGTTTTTATCGGCACCATGAGCGGCGATGACAACAAGACCGGCAGGGGCAATGTTTTCATCGGCATCTTCGCAGATAGTCTCGATCAGAACTCGCAGTCTAACACCTTAATCGGTGGCTTCTCGCGGAGCGCGGCGGGGGTCACCAATGCCACGGCCATCGGGACAGACTCCTTAGTGACGCAGAGTAACTCGCTGGTGCTCGGCAGCGTTATTGGCGTCAGAGGTACGACGGCAAACCCGAACGTGGGGCTGGGCACGACCGCGCCCAAGGCGCAGTTGCACGTGCAGGGCGGTAACATCTACGTCGGCGCGCCCGGCCAGGGCCTCATCCTCAAATCACCCGACGGTTCAACCTGTCGTCTGCTGACAATTGATAACGCTGGCGCGCTCTCCACTACCGCTATCGCTTGCCCGTAGCGGTAGCCGGGGAAGGCAACTCTCTAAGGTCGTAGCGCGCTAGTCGGGGCGCTGGGCTGAGTTATTAAGCGCCGACACGCCCGCCAGCCCCGCGCCATCAGGATAATGGTGTATGATGCGCTGGACGTTTCCACGGCCGCATGTGCGCTGGCGACGGGTCGCATCTCAGCGCGCAAAAGCATCCATGAGGGTCACACCACACTCGTTCATGGTGGTTGCTTACCGCCGCCCAACCCGAACATCGTTCCCTAACGCTCACCTGCGCGGCGGCCCCTTCGGCTCGTAGCTCTCCACCCCGACACCCAACACAGACGGCAGCGCCTGCGCGCCACGTAAGGCAGGACAGGCGTTCAGCGCACGAGCCGGCCCGTGGCATGGCCGGATTGAGCACAGGGCAAATGTGCGCCCGTTTTATATCGCAGCCGAGCCGCGCATCTCCGCCAGGTATGCCAGGCGTGCGGCCGGGGGGTACAGCACCCGCCCGTCTCTATTGCCCGCGCGTAAGACCTCCGGCCGGATCGGCGTCGTCTCACAGGTGTAGAGGAAATAAAACCACTCGTTGCGCTCCCGCAAGTACTCGACCCACTGAGCCTCCGTCCACCCATTCTTGTCCATGAGCTTGCGCGCCACCGCCCGCAGACTCGTCATCACCTCAAAGCCGTGGCGCTCACCCATCAACTCACAGAATTGCAGAGCAGCGTAAGCGCGCCGCTCCGCCTCCGTCGTATCCCCGACGTGGCAGTCTAGAAACAGCAGGTGCGGGAGATTCCAATTCGCCAGCAGCATACACACCCAGGTCAGGTCGCGCACCATGAAGCGCAGCCAGCCGAACCCCTTTACGTTCGGCAGACCTAATGCCTCCAGCAAGACATCATCGCTCGCGGCGAGCACATCGGCCTTGCTCTGCAACACGGCGGCGTGCGTATGAAGCCCGGCTTGGCCGGTGCGGGCATGATCAACCGCCCACACCAACTGCCAGCGCCATATCTCACTAGGCGTCGGCACGTCCGTCGCCGTAGGCGTCACGGCGCGCTCGACGGCGGCCACTCTCTGGTTTAAGTTTTTAGCCATCGCTCGTGCTCACTTTTTGCTGTTTGGTGCAGCCTCTAACGCTTCGATGCGCGCAGTCAGGTCTTGCAACTCGACGGCCTTGACCGCACCGTCAAGGATCGCTTTCGCCGCCGCTACCCGCGCCGAGGCGGGCGCTTGCTCGTCCTCGCACACGCCACGCAAGGTCTTCGTGGCGGTCGCACAATCTCGTTGCAGTTGCACAACCGCGTGCTCAACGATCTCCGAGCGCGCGCGTCGGTAATGAGCTTTGAAGGTCGGGTCAGCGAGGAAGCGATAAAGCGTGGCCTCGCTCAGTCGGCACGCCTTTGCCGCCGCTTCGACAGTGTCGCTACGCAGCAACGCGGTCAGCGCCTTCTGCTGATTCGCGCGCAACTCGTCGGAATTTGCGCCCTGACCTCTCAAAACCTCTCAAAACCTCTCGTCCGTTGGTTCAGTTCAACGTCGGGCGGATGCCGCCGCGCCGGGCCAACTCCGCACACTCCTGCGCCGTCGCGCGCGTCTGCGCCGCCCACACTTCCGCCGCGTAGCGCACCCACACGCCGGGCGGGAGCCGCAGCTCGACCGACAGCGCGGCGCAGTCGGCCCAGACTGCCGCGAGCAGTTCATCAAGATATGCGCGCAGACTTTGCCGCATCCCTTAACGAGTCCCCGCCCGGCGCGCGCGCTGGCGCGGCTCGTAGCTCTGCACGCCCACACCGAACAGCGCGGCCGGCGCTGCTTTCGCCACCCCGCGCCCGCCTTCCTCCGCCCAAGCGTCGAACACGTCCTGCACCGCGAGCGGCACGACCCGCGCCACCACCCCGCCGCCCGGATCAAGCCGCCCGTTGCGCCGCAAGTGCCCCACGCGCTCGAACTGTTCACCGCTGATCTCTTTGCCGGTCGCAGCCGCCGCCGCGTAGCCGGGCACGGGCGCGAGGTTCTGGCGCGCGAAGCCAAAGAGAATCTTCCCCGCCTTTGCGCTCACGGACTTGAGATCGCCGCCGCGCGCGCCCGCGAACGTCTTCCCCAGCCGCGCCACGACGCGCACCACCGAGCGATGCCCGCCGCTGAAATCGTAACGCGTGCGCCCGACGACCACTTTACCGAAGTCCGGATCGTCAGGGTTGAGCGTCACCTTCGCGCCGGCCAAGTAAGCGAGATACATCCCCGACAGCACGGTCGAAGAGAACTGCACCATCTTGCGCACGGCGATCTTGCGCGCCGCCGGTGACATCTGCGCGTAGAACACCGGGTTGAGCACGTCGAAGCGCCCCTTGAGGTTGCGCGGCGCAAACAGAGTCGCGTTCAAGACGGGCGCAACCTTCTCCAGCGCGGCCGGTAGTTCGCCCCGGCCCGTCGCGGAATTGATGAACCGTGCAATAGACTTGAACTCGTCAGGATGATCGATTGCGTTGTAGCCTGCGCGCTCCAACTCGCGCGCGTAGCGACTAAAACTCTCCTGTCTGAGTACATCCAAATATGCGACATAAGCTCTCTCGCTCTGCTTCACGACGGGCAGGCGACCAGCGAGCCGCGACATGAACGCTTCCTCACGCCCCGACAGCCCGGCCTGCTGCTTCATGGCGGAGTAGAGACCGGAGTGCTCTGCTAAGTCCGCGTCTGGATGAGTAGCGAGCCACCGGAGCAGATCATCATGGCTGCCCTGTGAGACGAAGGAGCGCACCTGTCGCCCCATCGCACGAAGCGCGGCCTTTGGCTCCGTCAACGAGAGAATCAAGCCCTGGCGGCCAGCAGCACTTAGATCGGCTGTCGTCACGAGCGAGCGCGGCACGTTCAGCACGTCGAGCGCGGTATCGAGCGCCCGCGCACCACGACCGGCAGCAGACGCAGCCGAGGCAGCAGGCGCGTCCGCCAACCCCAGAACACGCCCACCCCGCGCGAACCGCTCAGCCTCGCCGGCCGACTCAGCGCCGAGACCGACAGCCGCGGCGAGCCGCGTCCCACGAGCAGCGCGGAGGGCTTCACCGCCGGCAGGCAGGAGCGCGTTAGACGGACTCGTGAGCAGTTCGACAGCGCCGGCCGTCGCCGCGGTCAAGCCGGGGTGCTCAGCCCCAACGCTACCGGCCGGCATGTTGCGCACATACTCAGCCAACGGATTCTCCGCACCGGGCCGCGTCTCGCCTGTGAACGCCGAGTAAGCCGCGTGCATCGCTTCCGGGTCGAACGGGTTGCCGATGGCGGCCAACTTGTTTGCTGCGCCGCGCCGGTTCACTCTTGACCAGAATTGAGCATCAACCGCATTGAAGGGACGCGCGGCATAGTCCACAACTTTCGCCACGCCATGAGCGGCCGGCGTCACCACGTCCAAGAACTTCTCGCCGGCCGAGCGCGTGGGATCACTCACCCAATCCGCCGCGTGCTGCGCGACCGAGCGCCACTGCTCGTAGTCGTGTTGAAGCTGTAGCAGGTGCGGCATTTCTGCGGAGACGCGCACCGTCCGACGCTGAGAGTCATAGACGCCCTTACGCCCGATGGCATCTACGCCGTCCAACGGCGCACCCGTTTGCAAGTCGTAGGCTTTCAACTCGTGGCCGTGGCGGGCGAGCCACTGAGACACGAACTCGTCGGGGATGCCGTGCGTCTGTGCGTACTGCCCGGCCGCGATGCGCGCGAGGTGGTTACTGGTTACTTCATCCCACCCGCCGACGCCTTTGGGCAGCGAGAGATCGAGCGTCACGCGCGCGTCAGGGTGCGCCGCCGCCGCAGTTTGCGCGTCGCGCTCTGCACGGCCCGCTTCAGTCTGCGGATCGAACGCGGGCGCGCGCCGCGGGCGGGTCGCCGACGGTGCAGGCGGCAGGAGTCCATTGCGTTGCATGTGCTCGACCAGCGCGCCGCGCCCGTTGGCGGACAGGAAGTTGCGCGCCAGCCCGCGCGCCTCTTCGTTGTCGCCGGTCTGCCGCGCCCACAGGTTGATCAACTCTTCATCGCTGACGTTGGCGAGCGCGTCGCCGGGGCGCGAGTCCCGCGGCACGCTCGCGCCCACGCGCTCGACCTCGACCGGATCGATCTCAGGCACGGCCGGCACTTCGTCACCGGCGACGACCCGGCGCACCTTGTTCCCCTGTTCATCCACCCACCAGAACTCACCAGCACCGGCTTGCTCATTACCGGAGCGCACGACCGAGACGCCGGGCATCTGCGGCTTCGCGGGCACGTCCGCCAGCAGTCGGTCGAGCGCATCGCCACCGCCGCCAGCAGCAGGCACACCAGCGAGGACTTGATCGAGCGCGTCCGGCTGCTCGTCGGCCAACTCGAAATGACCGGGATCGTGGAACGTCTTGAAGTCGCCGCCCCACTTGACCGGCAACTCGTTTGCCCGTTGGCGGTAGGCTGCGCCGAGGGCCTGGTAAGCGGGGTGCGCGCCGTCCGCGATGTAGTTCCCCCGCTCGTCGAAGGCTTCCACGTCGCGCCCGCGCCCCGCGAGGTGCGGCGAGTTGTAGGTGCGCGAGTAGCCCTGCGCCACCTTCTCGGCTTGCTCCGCGGGCGTCCGCGAACCACTCCCAAATTTGTAAGTGAAGCCTGACGCGCGTGTCGCATCATCCATCACGTTAGCGATGAAGCTATCGAGGCGCGGATCGACCGGCGGCGGGGCAGGGGCGGCGGGGCGAGGCTGCGCCGTGCGCGGCGACGTGGCGCGCGCGCCACGCCGACCACCGGCAGGCGGCACGGTCGCAAGCAGCGCGTCGAGCGCGTCAGGCTGCGCGGGCGGTTTGAGTTGGTTTTGCGGTGTGCTCATCGTGTTATCTATAGGCAATCGCCCACTGTGCCGTGCTCGCGCTCGCGCTGGCCGAGTTGTTCACGACGCTGAACGAGATGAAGTGCCCCGCGCTGACGGACGCGGTGTGCGTGTTGTCGCAGGATGTCCCTGCCCCCCCCCCCGCCGCGACGGTAATGGTGATGCCCGTGTCAGCGCCGTTGTCGCGCACCGTATAGACGAGCGAGCCGTCGCCCGGCTGGGCCGTGTTCGTGACGACGCAGAAGTTGGAGAGGGTCACGGCAACGGGCGTGAGCATCTGCTTGTTGCTTTCCGTCGCGTTGAAGTTGCCGGCGGTGAGCGCGCTGCTGGTAGAGGGCAGGTAGGTAAAGCTGCTGTAGAGCGTGCTAGAACCGGAGACTATGTTGCCGGTGCTTATCGGCACGCCCACGCTCCACACGCCGTAACTCGCGCCCGCACCGCCGCCCGTCGCAAACGTCACCCACGCATGCGTCACGGCGTTGTAGCCTTTGAACGCGCCCGTGTCGCTCCGGTAGATCACGTGCCCGCCCACCGTCGTTGCCGGGTCAGCGGACGAGGGCCGAAAGCCGAGCGGGTAGGGACTCGACACCTGCGCCGTCGTGTTGAACCGCACCGCGCCGATGATGAGCACCAGCAGCAGGCCGACGGTCAGGGCCGCGCATAATCTTTTCATCGTCACAACCTCCATGCGTCAGGGGATCAGGTGCGCCTTGCGCGCCGCCCTCACCGCTTCCTCTTCGTCTTTGTGTTGGTCGCGGGCGCGCTGGCGTACTTGCTCTTCGGTGTAGCCGCCGACAGCACCGCCACGCGGGGCGGCCGTCAGCGGCGCTTGTTTCGGTTTCGCGTAAGCCCACCCGTCCGCGTCCTCGCCGGTTTCAAAGAGATCATCATAGGCACTCTTGATCTCGTCACGATAACGAGCCGCCGCCTGTTTGTGTCTTGCCGTGTAAGCCTGTCGCTCAGCTTCAGAGAGAGTACGTGAAGAACCATCACGACCTGGCAGCGTGTAGGGCGGGTGCGCGGCCTTGTCTTTCTCTTCTTCCAGCAGGCGCGCGAGCGTGGCCGCTTTGCCGAGCCGTGCGTTTTGATTGATGGTCGTCGGCCGTCCACGATGAGCAGCGTTATCGCGCGAGATTTCGATGCGCTCGCCGCCCTGCCCTTCCGTCACAGCATCGTGGCGCTCGCGCTCGCCGAGACCACGTTTGCGATCTTTGCTCGCGTCCTCCTGCGCGGAGGTCATCTCCGTGCCGACGTGGATCGGCGCGACGTACCCGCTCTGCCCCACGTCCGTAAGCTGCCCCGTCGCCTTGTTGAAATACTGCCGCCGCTTCTGCGTCGGGTTGGCGGGATCAACGAGGTCAACCGGCACGAGGTTTGAAGCGGTATCGTTCCAACTGTCGGGATCGACCTCGACGCCGGCGTTAGCCGCACGTTCGAGCAGCGCGGCGTGGCGCGCATTGTTCGGGTCAAGCTTCGTGCCCTTGAGGATACGCAGGTGCGCGAGCACCGCCTGGTGCTCGCGCTGCGCGGCGGCGTCGGCCCGTTTGCCCGCTTCGATGTCGGGGCGCGCTTCGTAGTACGTCGCCTGCGCGTCGCGGAGTCGGCGCTGCGAAGCTTGATCAGCCAGGTCGCCCTGCGTCTTCCGGTTCGCGGCCATGCCCTCGTAACGCTGCTGCATGTCGGCGACGCGGTACTGCTGCCCCAACTGCTCGTCGAAGTCCTGCTTGAACACGCCGACGCCGAACCCCGTCGCCGCGCCGGAGAGCGCCCCCGCCAGGTTGCCCGTCTTGCTTGCGCCCATCAGGAAGCTGTAGAGCGCAGACAATAGTGCGCCCTTCCAGCGCCCGTTTGCGTTCTGCGCCGGGTGCGTCTGCTCGTACTCGATCTGCTGCGCCAGGTGCGCGAGCGGATCGTCCTTTTGCAGTAGCTCGCGTGCCGTCTGACTGACGAAGGCGGCTGCCCGTGGCGACGCCTGCTGCTGCTGAGCGTCGCCGGCCGGCTGTTGGGGCTTGAGCAAATCCGGCGGCACGAAGCGCGCGCGGGTCTCTGGCGGCGCGAGCGCGTCAGCCGCGGCCGGCCGTGGGGCGAGTAACTCAGGCGGCACGAGCCGGGGTCTGGTCTGTGGCGGAGCCGCCGCGCCGACATCGCGCGCGGGCGTTTGGAAGGACTGCAACGCCCGCGCCGTCATGGGCGACTGAACGTCCGGCGCGAGGGCGTCGAGCATAGGGAGTTGCGGGCGCGGCGCGGCCAACTCCGTCGCTACCGTCGTGACCATCTGGTCCGGGCCGCCGAGCCGAAGCGGTGGCGCGAGCGGATTGGGCTGCGCAGCGACGCGCGGGCGCGTCGCTTGCTGCTGCGCGGGGTTTACCTGTTCCTGCTGCATCGCGGGCGGCGCGAGCGCGGCCAGCAGTTCAGGCGGCACGAAGCGCGGCGTGGGCGGCGCGGGCTGTTGCGGCTCGTTGAGCGGGATGATCGCCGTCCCCGCCTTGTCCTTGACGGCCAACTCCGGCCCCTCTTCGCCCACGACGGCCGTGTCGCCCGGTCGCCGCAGTATGCCGCCGAAGGCCATGGGGCCGAGGAACTTGCCACCTGTGCCGGACTCGACCGTCGCCTTCCGCATGGGAGCAGAGCCGGGCCGGCCGAGGTACTGCTCGGCGAGGGCGGCGAGCGGCGAGAAGTCGAAACCGCCCTGCGGCTGCGGGGGCGGTGGCATCGCCATCTGGCGCTGGAAGGCCGTGTCGTCGGGCGCGATGTCCGGGCCGACGCGCGGGCGCGGGGCGAAGCTGGCGAGCGTTTCGGGGCGCAGGAAGCGCCGCGGCGCGGGCGGGTTTTGTTGTTGGTACATGGGGAACTTGAACCTCCGATCAGATTGTTAGTGGCAACAGCTTGTGCCTCACACCAGCCCGAGCACGCAGGACTCGCACAGCCCAAGCAACGCGACGGCCTGATCTACCGGGACGCCGCAGACGCAAGCCGGCGGCTCGCACCGCCACGCGAGGAAGCGGGCGAGCCGCCGGCGGACACGCCCCGCTTTAACCACCGCCCGATGCTGTCGTTTGTTCATCGCTCAGCGTCCGCGTGCAATAACTCCGCCCGTCTCTGCGCCGCCTCGTAATAGCCGAGCGCCAGCTTAGAAGCAGGCGACAGGCCATCGAAGGACTGGGGGCTGTCGCGGCGCATCACTATCAGCCGTTCCATGAACTCGTTGCGCTCGAAGGGCAGAGCGCCGTCGGCCGCACGTTGCAGCCGGTCTGTGTCAACGAGGTCTTCGAGTCGGGGCATTGTTGCGCGTCGCGTTTTGTCCACTGTCTTTATTGATTAATAGTGGACAACCGCGCGTTACCCTGATCGTTCGATTGCGGTGAAAGAGTGGTGAAAAACTGACCACCCCTCTGTACCCATCTCATCGCTCAGCGGGGTCGCTCAGGTTGAAAACCACTGGGATTTCGCCACTCCGCACCAACCAGCACCCACTGCCCAACCTTTTATTGTAGAATGTGCGGGCATCTACGGCGAGGCAGGCATGAGACGTTTACAGGCGGCGGACAGGGAGGCGGCAGAGGCGTCGGCAGCGGGCGAGAAGATCGCGGCCTTGCGCGCGGGCGTCGAGAGCGTCATCAAGGGGAAGCCGGAGGCGGTGCGGCTCGCGGTCGTGACGCTCTTGGCCGGTGGTCATCTGCTGGTCGAGGACGTGCCTGGCGTCGGCAAGACGACGCTCGCGCAGGCGCTCGCGCGCACGCTCGACTGCACCTTCCAGCGCATCCAGTTCACCTCCGATCTGCTGCCGTCGGACGTGACCGGCCTCTCGGTCTTTAACGAGCGCACGGGCGCGTTCGAGTTCCGCCCCGGCCCCATCTTCGCCAACGTCGTCCTGGCCGACGAGATCAACCGCACTACCCCGAAGACGCAGTCCGCGCTCCTCGAAGCGATGGGCGAGGGGCACGTCACGGTCGAGGGCACGACGTACCGACTGCCCGCGCCCTTCATCGTCGTCGCCACGCAGAACCCCATCGAGCATCACGGCACGTACCCGCTGCCCGAATCGCAACTCGACCGCTTCATGCTCCGCATACGCATCGGCTACCCCGACGCCGGCAGCGAGCGGCTAATCCTGCGCGAGCGCGAACAGGGCGACCCGCTGGAAGCCTTGCGCCCCGTGCTCGCGGGCGCGGACGTGGCCGAACTGCAACGCGCGGTCATGCAGATCGCGGTGGACGACGCGCTCGTTGATTACCTGATGCGCATCGTCGCCGCGACGCGCGACTCGGAGATGCTCGACCTGGGCGTATCCCCGCGCGGCACGCTCGCCCTCTTCCGCGCCGCGCAGGCGCTCGCGCTCACAGAGGAGCGCGACTACTGCGTGCCCGACGACATCAAGCGCCTCGTCCTCCCCGTCTTCGCCCACCGCCTCGTCGTTAACTCGCGTTTCTCCTCGTCCCTGCGCCGCAGCGAAGAGGCAGAGGCGGTGTTGCGCGAATTGTTGAAGACCGTCAGCGTGCCGCTGTGAAAAGTTGAGGTCAGTCAACCCTGTCCTTACTAGTCTCTGACCTCTTATGCTGCGAGTTTGGTGGAGGGCGATTGTCGGGACACTGCTCGTCGCGGGCGGGGCGGCGACGGCCGCGGTAACGTGGCTGGGGCGGCAGGCGGGCGACTGGGAAGTGGCGCGCTGGGGCGCGCTGCTGTCGCTCGTGTTCGTGGCGCTGATCACGATCTTCGTCGTGCCGCCGCTGATGCAGTCGGCGCGCAAGGAAGTGGCGCGCTTCGACCCGGCCTTTCAGGTGACGACCGGCGGCGCGATCCTCTTCGGCATCTTCCTCGTCGTCGGCTTCGCCGCCTACAACACGGGCAACAACCTGCTCTTCCTGATCTTCTCGGTGCTCGCCTCGACGCTGTTCGTGGCGTGGGCGGCGGCGCGTGCCTCCCTGCGCGACCTCATCGTCTCGGCGCGCTTCCCCGACCACATCTTTGCGGGCGAGCCTGCGCCCGTGCTCGTCCAGTTGCACAACACGAAGCGCGTGCTGCCGTCGTTCTCGATCCTGGTCGCGGCGCGCTGCCGCGCGGACGAGATAACAGCCGAGCCAGTGCGTCGTCTGCGCCGCCGTCGCCAGCGCACGCGCTTCTTCAAACGCCCGCTCGCCTACTTCCTGCACGTGCCGCACCGCACGCGCGCGCAGCAGCGCATCGAACAGACCTTCGACCGGCGCGGGCACGTGCTCGTCACCGGCTTCGAGCTTTCCACGCGCTTCCCCTTCGGCCTCTTCCGCCTGCGCCGCCACCTGCACGCGCCGCGCGACGTTGACCTCGTCATCTACCCGAAGCCCGAACCGCTCGGCGATGAGCTACACCTGCTGCCGATGAACGCCGGGCGGATGATCTCTGCCCGGCGCGGGGCGGGGCACGACCTGCACTCTCTGCGCGACTACCAGGCGCAGGACGACGTGCGCCACATTGATTGGAAGGCGACGGCGCGCGCCCGCCGCCTGATGGTGCGCGAGTTCACCGCCGAAGACCTGTGGCGCGTCCATATCGTCTTCGACACGCGCGTGCACCCTCTGACGGTTACGACGGACACGCGGCAGGCGAGCGCCGCCGATAAAAAGGCCGCCGCCGCACGCTTCGAGCGCGGCGTCACGGTCGCCGCCTCGCTCGTCGCGCACTTCATCGAGGAGCGCGCCGAAGTGCAACTCACACTCGGCGACGAGACCGGCGCATACGGCACAGGCCGCGAACACCTCTACGTGGCCCTACGCCGCCTCGCCCGCGCGAAGCCGGCGGCAGACGCCGCGCAGTCCACTTTTACGACCACCGCGCCCGCCGCACCCGACGCGCACTACGTCATCCTCCTGACCACCGCCGAGCCGGGCACGATCCCCGGCGACCTCTGGCGGCGCGCGCACGTGATTTATCTGTAGTTCCTAGTGCGTTGAGATCGCTTGCAGGAGTTGATCGGCGGCGGCACGGCCGCTGCGGACGCAGTCGGGGAGACCCGCGCCATGGTAGGCGTTGCCGGCGAGTCGGAGCGCGGGGAAGTTTTGCAGGCGCTCTTCGATGCGCGCGACGCGGTCGAGGTGGCCGAGGTGGTACTGCGCCATCGAGCGCGGCCACTTGGCGACTTGGGCGAAGAGGGGCGGGGCTTCGATGCCGAGCAGCGCGCGCAGGTCGGCGCGGACGGCGGCGAGCATCTGGTCTTCGGCGAGCGCGAACATCTCCGGCTGCAACGCGCCGCCGACGAAGGCGCGCAGGAGCGTGTGTCCTGCGGGCGCGCGCCCGGCGAACTTGACGCTGCTGAAGGTGCAAGCGAGCACGGCACGGCGTTCGACGAAGGGCACGACGAAGCCGAAGCCGTCGAGCGCGTGCGGGATGTCGGCGCGGCGGTAGGCGAGATTGACGGTGGCGGTCGAGGCGTAAGGGATCGCGTCCAACTCGGCGGCGAGTTGCGCGTCCGTCGCGCGCAGCAGTTCGGCGGCCGCGTAGGCGGGCAGCGCGACGCAGACGGCGGCGGCCGTCGTCGTCTCGCCCACGTCGGTGGTCACGCGCCACTGCCGCGTCGCCGCGTCGAAGCTGAGCGCGCGCACGCGCGTGTTGAGTTTGATCGTGTCGGGGGGAAGCGCGGCCGCCAGCGCGTCGGTGAGCACCTGTACGCCTGCGTCGAAGGAGAGGAACATGCTGTAGCGCGCGCCGCTCGTGCCGCGCGCGTGCCGGTCGCCGAGCCGCCGCCGCGCGTGCCACATGGCGCGGATGACGCTGCGGTGCTGGCGCTCCATGTCGAGGAAGCGCGGCATCGTCGCGCGCAAGCTTAGGTGTTCGGGGTCGGCCGTGTAGATGCCGCCGACCATCGGCTGCGCCATGCGCGTCAGCGCCTCTTGCCCGAAGCGGCGGCGGACGAACTGCGCAAGACTCTCGTCGTCGTGGCCGTTGGCGCTGGCCTTGCGGCGCGGCAGCACGAGATCAAGCGCCATGCGCGCCTTGCCCGGCCAACTGAAGATGTCGGTGGTGACGAACGGCCAGAAGCGCGTGGGCGCGAGCAGTTGAAAGCCTTCGGGCACGGGGCGCAGGCGGCCGCCGCGCACGATGAAGCTGCGCCGGTGCGCCTCGTTCGTTTCGATCAGGCGCGCTTCGAGTCCAACCTCGCGCGCGAGCGTCCACGCTTCCGGCTTCTCGGAGATGAAAGAGTCGGGGCCGGCTTCGAGCAGAAAGCCGTCGCGCGTGATCGTCTGCACCGTCCCGCCCGCGCGGTCGCTCGCTTCGAGCAGCAACACTTCGGGCGCGCGGCCTGACTGCGCGCGCGCCTTTGTGAGTTGGTACGCCGCCGTGAGACCGCTGATGCCGCCGCCGATGACGACGACGCGCATTTTTCCGGGCGCGGGATGCTCTTCGGCCATCAGTTCATCTGTCCAAAGTCCAAAGTCTAAAATCATAAAGAGACATTGGACTTTGGACTTTGGACTTTGGACAAATTGAGACAGCAGTCAACGGGGCAAACGTCGTGACTCGGGCCGCGCGTGCCGAGCGCGCGCCGCTCCGTGTTTGGGTCGGTGCGTTCGAGGATCAGTTCGCGGATCATCTTGACGAACGCCGGGTGCGTGCCGACGGTCGCCACGCGGATCATGTTGAGACCGAGTTCGGCGGCGAGCTGGCGCGCTTCCGTGTCGAGATCGTAGAGCACCTCCATATGGTCGGAGATGAAGCCGACGGGCGCGATGACGACATCGGTCGCGCCCGCCGCCTTTAGCTCGCGCAGGTGGTCGCAGATGTCCGGCTCAAGCCAGGCTTGCGTGGGCGGCCCCGAACGGCTCTGGAAGACGAGCCGCCAGCGTTCGTGCCCCGCGCCCGCGGCGACGAGCCGGCAGGTCTCAAGCAACTGCGCCTCGTACTCGCACCCTGCCGCCATCGCGCGCGGGATGCTGTGCGCCGTGAACGCCAACTGCGCCGCCGCTCGTCGCGCGGCGGGAATCTGCGCGAGCGCCGCGCGCACGTGCTCGACGTTCGGCTCGACGAAGCCGGGGTGGTTGTAGAAGGCGCGCAACTTCTCGACCTGCGGCGCGTCTGCGCCGACTTCGGCGCGCGCCTGCTCGACGTTCTCGCGGTACTGCCGGCAGCCGGAGTAAGAACTGTAGGCGGAGGTAACGAACGCGAGCGCGCGTCTGATGCCGTCGGCGCGCATCTGCCTGAGCGTGTCGGCCAGGAGCGGATGCCAGTTGCGGTTGCCCCAGTAGATCGGCAGGCGCGGGCCGTTTTCATCCAGTTCTTCGCGCAGCGCCGCGATCAGTCTGCGGTTCTGCTCGTTGATCGGGCTGACGCCGCCGAACAGTTCGTAGTGGTGCCCGACCGCCCGCATGCGCTCCGGCGGCACGTTGCGCCCGCGCAGCACGTTCTGAAGAAACGGCATGACCTCGGCCATCGCTTCGGGGCCGCCGAAGGAGACGAGCAGGAGCGCGTCGTAAGGTTGTTCCATGTCGGTTCGCGTTGAAGGCTAACGCCGGCTCATCTCGTGCACGGCCTCGACCAGCGCGACGACCGTTTCGACCGGCGTCTGCGGCAGGATGCCATGACCGAGGTTGAAGATGTGGCCGTTGCGGTTCTCCGCGCGCGCGAGAATCCTGCGCGCTTCGGCGCGGACGTGTTCGACGCTGGCAAAGAGCTTGACCGGATCGAGGTTGCCCATAACGCTGCGATCATGGCCGACGCGCCGCCAGCCCTCCGCTAAATCTATCCGCCAGTCGAGGCCGATCACGTCGCCGCCCGCCTCGCGCTGCAACTCAAGTAGGGTGGACGTGCCCGTGCCGAAGTGTATGACGGGCGTGCCGGGCGTGACGCCCTGGATGACGGCGCGCGTGTGCGGCAGCACGTACTCGCGGTAATCGTCAGGGCTGAGACAGCCGACCCAGGAGTCGAAGAGTTGCACGGCCTGCGCGCCGGCCGCGATCTGCGCGTTGAGGTATTTCACGAGCGCGCGGGCGATGAGTGCCATCAGCGCGTGCCACGCGCCCGCGTCGGTGTACATGAGCGTCTTGGCGTGGACGTAATTGCGCGAGCCGCCGCCCTCGCAGATGTAGGAGGCGAGCGTGAAGGGCGCACCGGAGAAGCCGATGAGCGGGACGTGCGGTCGCAACTCGCGGCGCGTCACGCGGATGGCCTGCATGACGTAGGCGAGCGACTCGACCGTCTCGACTTCGCGCAGCCGGTCAACGTCCTGCCCCGTCCTGACGGGATTGTGTATAACCGGGCCTTCACCTTTGGCGAATTCGAGATCGAGGCCCATCGGCTCAAGGATGAGCAGGATGTCGGCGAAGATGATGGCGGCGTCCACGTTCAGGCGGTGCGCGGCATAGACCGTGACCTCGGCGGCCACCTCCGGCTGCTTGCACATCTCCAGGAACGTGTGGCGCGCGCGCACCTCGCGGTACTCGCGCATGTAGCGCCCCGCCTGCCGCATCAGCCAGACCGGCGTGTAAGGGACAGGTTCGCCCCGGCACGCGCGCAGAAAAGGGCTGTCGTGGAGACGGTCGGGCGTGGTCGGCGTGTCTGCCTGCGTCGCTTGTTCGCTCATTAAAGTTGGAGAAAATAACCACGAAATCACAGAAAAGCCGTGACAGGTGACGGGTGACAAGTGACAGGAGAAACCTGCTCTTACTTGTTACCTGTCACCCGTCACCTGTCACGGCTCTTTATGTGGTTCATGCTGTTAATGCCGGGTCAGTTTGCGCCTCGAAGTCGAAACCTGTGCCCGCGCCGGGCCGTACAGTTTTGGGACTCGGTTTTAGCGGCCCCACCTGCCGGTTCGGTTCAGGAGCGTGAGCAGCAGACTACAATACGTGCGCCCCGGAGTGGTAGCGCCCGCGCCAGTTCTGTCCGAAACTGAAACATTTTCGGGCGCTCAGTCATCATAAAAACCGTAAGTTGCCACTCCGAAGGGTCGGCCGGGCGGAAAATAGTTGCCACAAATCCCGCGCCCGCGGTGTTAACGACATGAGAGCAGGGAAGATGAGCAAACCGGCGACCGCCCTAGCAGCCAGCGATATGCTTGATCAGGTACAGCCTGACACCCCTGCGCTCGGATTCGATGAGGCGTTTATGCTGCATCACCGCGCGGTCTATCACACGGCTTACGCGCTCGTCCGCGACCGCGGGCTGGCGGAGGACGTGACGCAGGAGACTTTCCTGCGCCTGTACCGCTACCAGCCCTCCGCGCCGAAGGACGACGAGTTGCGCCCGTGGCTGCTGCGCGTCGCCATCAACGTCGCGCACAACACGATCCGCTCGCGCAAGCGCGCCGGTACGCGCGAGGCCGAGTTCTTCAAACAGGCGGGCGGCGAGGGCGCGCTCGCCCCGGCGCTCAACGACGACTACGAGCGGCGGCAGGAGATCGAGGCGGCGCGCGCGGCCTTGCAGAAGATAGACGAGCCGATGCGTAGCTGTCTGCTGCTGAAACAGCAGGGGTTATCCTACCGCGAGATCGCGCAGACGCTACAGGTGAACGAAACATACGTCGGCAGCCTGATCGCGCGGGGACGGAAAGAGTTTGTCCGGGTGTACGGGAAGATCGGAGGACGGCAATGAACACGTGTCTCGACGAAGGCATGTTGCAGGCTTACATGGATGGCGAACTGCCGGCGGCGCAGATGGAAGCGACGGCGACACACCTCGCCGCTTGCCCGACCTGCGCCGAGTTAGCGCACGAGGCGGAGCACGAGTACGCGCTGCTCTCGACGGCGTTCGCGCCCGTCCTGAGCACGCCGCCGCCGACCGAGCGCCTGCGCGCCCGGCTCGAAGAGACAATCGCCGACCTGCAAGCGCCGCCGCGCCGCGTCGTCGAGACGCCCGCCTCGCGCCTGCGCGCGTGGTGGGGCGTGCTCGCCGCCGCCTTCGCCGTCACGCCGCGCCAGGCCGCCGCCTTCGCCAGCTTCCTCCTCGCCGTCGCGCTCACCGTCACGCTGACGATGCTGCGCCCGAAGCAGCCGGCCGTCGCGCCGGAGATCGCAAAGCAGGTTTCAACTGACAGACTGCCCGCGAGCAACGCGAACACAAGCACGGCAGCAGTGCAGCCTTCACCCGCCGACAGCGCGCCGACGACTGACAAAGGCGCGGGCAGCAAGCGGAAAAATACGACAGTGCGGTTCGAGACCGCGAGTTATCCGGTGAAAGTGCGCGGCGGGCAGAAAGTGAGCAGTGAAAATGTGGCGTCAGCGCCGCGCGCCCTCGCCCCGCTGCTGCCCGAAGAGAAGAGTTATCAGCGGACGATTGCCACGCTCGACGCGGCGATCAAGGCCCAGGGGGCGCAGGCGCTGCCGCCCAGCGTGCGCGCCGAGTACGAACGCAACCTCGCGCTCGTGGACGAGCAGTTAATCGCCACGCGCGTCGCCGCGCGGCGCAACCCGCAGAACGCGGACGCGAAGGAGTTCCTGCGCGCCGCTTACCAGAACAAAGTCGATCTCTTAACGACCATCGCCGATCAGACGCAGTTCATCGCGGCCAGGGATTAAGCCGCCAAAAGGTCGAGCGCACGAAATCAACGAAGCATGAAGTTTAAGCTTTCATTCATAGCCTTCATCGCGCTACTCGTCGCTCTGACGGGTGCAACGCCGACGCGGGCCGGCGCGGCGGAACGTTCAGGCTCCGAGCAGACGCTCGCGGCCGATCCGGCCGTCACGGTGCTGCTCTGCGTGGAGTCGGGCGGCATCACCGTGCGCGGCTGGGAGCGCAAAGAGATACACGCGCGCAATGCGAGCGGCGGACGGATCGAACTGCGCCGCGCCGACGCAAGCAGCGACAATGCGCCCGCCACGCGCGTCGAAGTGCTCATGTCCGAGTCGCCTGAGATACAGCCGCGCCCCGGCGAGTGCGGCCGCTCCGGCGACATCGAGTTGGACGTGCCGCGCGGCAGCAGCGTGCAACTCAAGGGGCGCAGCGGCGACATAGATGTAAACAGCGTCGCCTACATCCGCGCCGACACCTTCAGCGGCAACATAACCTTGCGCGACATCACGCGCCTCGCCGAAGTCGTGACCGCCAACGGCGACATCGAACTCACGCGCGCACGCGGGCGCGCACGCCTGCGCACCATCAGCGGCCTGATCGAAGTCCGCGACGCGCGGCCCGAAGAGGCGGGCGACGATCTGCGGGCGCAGACCACGAGCGGCGACATCACGCTCGCCGAGGTCAGGCACGCGCACGTCGAGGCGTCGGCCGCGGGCGGCAGCGTCAGCCTCGACGGCGCGCTCGCGCACGGCGGCTTCTACGATCTCAAGACGAGCAACGGCGACGTGACCGTGACGCTCCCCACGGACTCGTCCTTCTTCGTCAACGCCAAGGTCTTTTCTGGCGGCGACATCGTGACTGACTTCCCGATCCGGCTGACGCCCGACCCGGCCGCTACCGCGACCGGCGGCAGCAGCACGGACAAGCCCAAGCACGACAAGCCAAAGGGCAACATCGTGCTCACGGGCGGCAATCTAACGGGCGTTTACGGCCGGCAGGAAAAAGGCGACGCCACGCTCACCCTCGCATCCTTCAGCGGCTCGGTGCGGCTGAGAAAAAAACAGTGACGGGTGACAGGTGACAAGTGACGAGTTAAAGACTTGTCCCTGCTCGTCACTTGTCACTCGTCACTCGTCACTATTCTTATGGCACGAGTCGTGCTCTAACTAAAACTGACGGCGCGTGGTTGCGCCGGATCGTCCGAGGCCGCTCGTCACAGGTTGTTGGCCGCTCGTCACTGAGTGAAAAATATTTTGCCACAAAACCAACGAGTGCGGTGTTTTCAGGGTAGAAAAAGGCAGTGGGTTGACAAGAGGCGCGCGAAACATTTGGGCAGGAAGGCGCGTCTATCTGCATGAAGCCGCTCGGCGGTCGTCCAGAATCGAGAAGCCGCTTTTCCGAAATTGGGAAAGTCGCACGCACAAACCGACCGCCCGCAACCCGTCGCATGCAGCCCGTCAGGAGGGAAGAGAGATGAAACGCAAACTCGGTATCGCACTACTCGTCGTCGCCACGGCCATGGCGGGCACGCCGGAAGCGGTCAACCAGTTTCACGACATCAATCAGGCGCTGCGCCAGTGGGCGCGCACCAGCCTCGGCGGCAGCTTCCTCGTCTACGCCGAGGGCACAAACGAGCAGCGCACCCTGCCTGATCGCTACGACTACCACGTGGTCGCGCCGCTCGCCACACGCAACAGCGAGCCGGGCGCGGCGGCGAGCTACGGTCTGATGGCCAGCCTCTCGCTCCCTTCCGCTGAGCACGCGCACGACGGGGCTTGCCCGCTGCAACAACGTCGCCGCGCCGCCGAGCCGAAGGTCGCCGTGTTGCGTGTGCCCGCCGCGTCGGTCGCCGCGCAGCCCGCGCTTCAGATCGCGCGCGGCCGGCGCGTCATCACGCTGACGGGGCGCGAGCCTCTGACGCGCCAGATCGAGCGCGCCGCCGCCATCGCCGCCCGTGCGCTCGGCACGAAGCTGAGCGCGCAGCAGTTCGCCGAGATCATCAAGGGGCAGGACGCGGAGGCGAAACTGAAGACGCTGCGGATCAAGTCCACGGCCGAGACCATAAAGGTGCGGCGCACGCAGCCCGCCCGGATCGCGCGCTTCGAGGATTTCGAGTTGCCCGCCGTCAACGGCTTCGCGCCGCCCGCGCCGCTCGCGCCCGTGGAGTTGGCGCGCAGGGATAACGAAGACGAGACGCGCCCCGCCCCCGGCGTGGAAGAGCCGGTGAAGCGTAACGGCAACGGCAAGGCGCGCTCCCGCACCGCCCGCCCCGCACGGCCGAGCGAGCAGCGCGAGTTCGATGTCGCGCCCTTCGTCATCATGGCCGCGGCCGACGCGAATGCGAAGGGTCTCGACTGCGACGCGCGCAACAAAGACAACTAACCGACTGCAACCTGAAAAATATACGCCGGAGTCGCTCCGCCGGAACTCAGGCGAGCAAGACAGGCGAAGTACGTTTAAACGCCGCCCGCGGGGCGAGAGGAGCTTCCACCAGATGAAAACGAAACTGTTTACCACCCTGAGCGCGCTGGCCCTCGTCGGCACGCTGCTGCTCGCCTGCGCCCACGCGCGCCACGTCGCCGCCGCCGCCGCAAGCGATGACGACGACCTGCGCGAGCGCGACGAGACGAACGAGACCTACCGGCTCGCGCCGGGCGCGACCGTGGACGTGCACTCGATCAGCGGCACGGTCAAGGTCGAGACCGCCAACACGGACGCGGCCGAAGTCCACATCCTCCGCTCGGCGCGCACGCGCGAAGACCTCGACTGCCGCCCCGTGCGCATCGAACACGCGGACGCGCGCCTGCGCATTGACGGGAACGACGAGCGCCGCCGCTGCCAGAACGTGCAAGTCCGCCAGAACGTGACGCTGCGCCTGCCGCGCCGCGTCGAGCTGAACGTCGAGTCCGTGAGCGGACACGTCAACGCGGGCGACATCGAAGGCTCGGTCACGTACAGCAGCATCAGCGGCCACGCGACCGTCGGCAACGTCAACGGCTCAGTCCGCTTCACGAGCATCAGCGGGCACGCCACGGTCGGCAACGTCAGCGGCCCCGTCCAGTTCAACTCGATCAGCGGGCACGTGGACGTGGCCTCGGCCTTGGACGCCGCCTCGTTCAACTCCATCAGCGGGCACATCTCGATCAACCTCGCGCGCCTCGGCTCGCGTGGCCTGCGCGCGCACAGCATCAGCGGCAGCGTGGACGTTGGTCTCGGCGACGAGGTGAACGCCGACCTGCGCGTCGAGAGCATTAGCGGCGACGTGATCGCCGACGGCGCGCGCATCACGGTCACGAAGCTGCGCGACAACGAGTTCACGGGGCGCGTCGGCGCGGGCGGCTCGCCGCTTGAGTTCTACAGCATCAGCGGCAACATCCGCCTGCACCGCGCCGGAGTGTAATCACACAGGCAGCTTGAGGAATGGAGACGAAGATGAAAAACAGATCGCTATACCTCGGATTGTTCGCGCTCGCCGCGCTGCTCGCCGCGCCGCAGGTCGCCAGCCGCCTGTCGCTGCGCTCCGCGGGCGACGACGCGAGGCCCTACCCGTTCGCCGCCGCTGCGCAGGAGAAGGATAAAGAGAAGGGGCGCTGGAACGACAACGACGACGACTTCACCGAGCGCGACACGTTCGATCAGAACTACCAACTCGCGCCGGGCGCGCTCGTAAAAGTCTCCGGCATCAACGGCGCGGTGGACGTGCAAACGTCGGGCGGCACAACCGCCGAAGTCCACGTCGTCCGCTCCGCCCGCACGCGCGCCGACCTTGAGCGCAACCGCATCCTCGTCGAGCAGACCGCTTCGGGTCTCTACATCCATGGCGAGAACGACAAGGACAAGTGGGGCGAGCGGCGCGGGGGCGACGTGCGCCACCGCATCATGCTGCGGCTGCCGCGCCAGATCGAGTTCCAGGCGAGCGGCATCAACGGGCGCGCGACTGTGGGCGAGGTTGACGGCCCCGTCCGCCTGTCCGGCATCAACGGCCGGGTCGAGGTGGCGCAGGCGCGCGGCTTCTCGGACATCTCCGGCATCAACGGTGCGGTTGCCATCACGATCACGCAACTCGGCGAGCGCGGCATCCGCGTCTCCGGCATCAACGGCGGCGTCGAACTGCGGTTCGCCGAGGCGCTGAACGCCGACCTGCACGTGAACGGCATCAACGGCGCGGTCTACGCCGACGTGCCGAACGTGACCGTGCAGGGGCGCGTCAACCGCTCGAACTTCGACGCGCAGATCGGCGGCGGCGGTTCACCCATCAACGTCTCCGGCGTCAACGGGCACGTGCGGCTCTCGCCGCGCACCTAAGTGACGCCGTCCAAGGTTCAGGCGGCGCGGCGGTGCGGCGGGCGAGAATGCCGGGCTCCCTTTTCGCCGTCGCCCGACGCGCCGCCTGAGCAGTTAAAAGGCTATTTGCAGCACCCTCCGCGTTCCTTCGCGGCCTTACTTTGCGTCCTTTGCGGTAAAAATTCTTAACCGCAAAGGACGCGAAGCGAGCCGCAGAGAGCCGCAGAGAAGGTGAGCGCACGAAGGTTTGCACTCAAGAAAGATTAAACGCACATGATTAAACGATTCATCAGTCTAACGCTGAGCCTCGCGCTGCTCCCCGCGCTCGCGGCGAGCGTCCGCGCGCAACGCGACCGCGAGTTGCTGCGCGAAGAGACGCACCAGTCGTACAAGCTGCCGGCGGACGGGCGCGTCATGCTGAACAACATCAACGGCAACGTCCGCATACAGGGCTGGGAGCGCGACGAGGTGCGCCTCGACGCCGTCAAGAGCGCCTACACGAACAGGCGCATGGAGGAGGCGACGATTGACGTGCGCGCCACCGGCGACAGCGTCGAGATTCGCACGCGCTACCCCAACGAGTCGCAGACCTTCACGGACGAAGCGCCGCGCAAGTACGACAACCCGGCCACCGTCGAGTACACGCTGACCGTCCCGCGCGGCGCGCGGCTTGAGAGCATCGAGTTGATCAACGGCTCGCTCGATCTCGCCGGGCTGGCGGGCGAGGTGCACGCCTCCTCGATTAACGGCCGGCTGACGGCGCGCGAACTCTCCGGCGAGGCCAAGCTCTCCACCATCAACGGCCCGCTCGAAGCCACGTTCACGCGGCTCGATGCGGACAAGTCCATCTCGCTCAGTTCGGTCAACGGCACGGTACAACTCGTCATCCCGTCGGACGCGAACGCCGCGGTCAAAGCGAGCACCGTCCACGGCACGATCACGAACGACTTCGGGCTGCCCGTGCGGCACGGGCGCTACGTCGGCACAGACCTCGCGGGCCAGATCGGCCAGGGCGGCCCGCGCATCAAGCTCGGCAACGTCAACGGCACGATCAACCTGCGCCACGCGGGCGACGGGCGCGCGCTCAGCCCCGTCCAGAACCTGCTGACGAGCACGGAAGGCGACGGCTACGGCCCCAGCGAGGAGGCGATCCAGCGACAGGTCGAACGCGAGGTCGAGCGCGCCCAACGCGAGGCGGAACGCGCGCAACGCGACGCCGAGCGCGCGCGCGAGCAGGCCGAGCGCGAAGCCGAGCGGGCACAGCGCGAGGCCGAACGCGGGCAGCAAGAGGCGGAGCGCGCGCGCGAACAGGCGGAGCGGGACGCAGAGCAGGGCAGACGCGCGGCCGAACAAGGGCGGCGCGAAGCCGAACAGGCGCGGCGCGAGGCCGAGCGTGAGCAGCAGCAGGCATTGCGCGAAGCCGAACGCGAGCGCGCCGAAGCGCAGCGTGAGGCCGAGCGCGAGCGGTTGGAAGCTCAGCGCGAAGCCGAGCGCGAGAAGGCGGAGGCGTTGCGCGAGCAGGAGCAGGCACGCCGCGAAGTCGAGCAGGCCAGGCGCGAGGCCGAGCAGGAACAGCGCGAAGCCCAACGCGAGGCCGAGCGCGAGCGCGCCGAGGCGCTGCGTGAGGCGCAACGCGCCCGCGCGGAGGTTGACCGCGAACGGGGCGGCACTTATTACGGCGGCTACCGCCTGGTCGAGCGCGAGACCAAGTCGTTCCCCGTGCAGGGCACGCCGCGCGTCCGCGTCGAGACGTTCGATGGCGAAGTCTTGATCGAGGCGTGGGACAGGCCCGAAGTGCAACTTACGGCCATCAAGCGCGCGCGCGACGAACAGGCGATGCGCCGCATCAACCTGCGCGCCGAGCAGACGGGCGGGGGCGTGGACATCATCGCCGCATTCGATAAGACGCAGTCGCCGCGCGGCTGGCAGGACACGAACGCGTCGGTCGCGCTCGAAGTCCGCGTGCCGCGCAACACGAACCTGAACGTCCACACGGGCGACGGACGCGTGCGCCTGAACGGCGTGCGCGGCGAGGTGATCGTGCGCACGGGCGACGGCGCGGTGGACGTGAGCGAGGGCGCGGGCCGCCTCCGCATCGAGACGGGCGACGGGCGCGTGCGCGTGGCGCAGTTCAACGGCGAGGCCGACGCGCAGTCGGGCGACGGACGCATCACGCTCGAAGGGCGCTTCACGCGCCTGTCCGCGCGCACGAGCGACGGCGGCATCTCACTGACCATGCCGACGAACGTGGACGCGACGATTGAGACGGACGCCGGGCTGGTGGTCAACGAAGGCTTGGCCGTGCCGGCCGACAACAGCAGCGACGAGCAGCGCGTGCGCCGCTGGCGCGTCGGGCGCGGCGGCAACCTGTTCACCCTGCGCACCAACGACGGCTCGATCTACCTGCGGCGTGCGGACAACACGGCGGTCGTGAGATGAAGGGATGAGGGCGGAGGGATGAGGGATGAAGGCAGGATCACTCAGGTTTGAGCGATCTTCCTTTCGTCCCTCATCCCTCCGCCCTCATCCCTTGAAATAAGGGACGAAACATTTGCGGGCCATGCGCCGTCTAAATTTTCCTAGCGACCCGCGCCCCGTAACGGCCCGGCGGTCGGCGCAGCCGCCGCGGCCACACGCATTCAACCTGTAAACGTTTTCGAGTCGGGAGCCTTAATGAAAAAAGCAATCCTCCTCTTCGCTCTTTTACTATCCTGCTCTTGGTCTGTGCCGGCGCAGTCGGCGCAAGCCTCCCCGTCGCCCGCGCCGGTGCAAGCCGCCAACACGCAGACGCCCGCACAGTCGAACGGCGTCGCGCCCGCAGGCGGCACGCCGGCCACCACCGCGCCGCCGCCGGCCCGCTCCGTCGCCGGCCGCCCCGCCCTGCCGCCGGAGAAGTCCAGCCCCATACGCATTCCGCGTTTGGAGAAGCCGCCGGTCATAGACGGCAAGCTCGACGACGCCGTGTGGAAGCAGGCGGCGGTCTTCAAGGATTTCTACCAGGTGCAGCCGGGCGACAACATCGCGCCGTCGAAGCCCTCGGAGGCTTACATCGCCTACGACTCGAAGTTCCTCTACCTCGCCTTCAAGGCTTACGACGAGCCGGGGCTGGTGCGCGCGACAATCGCCAAGCGCGATCAGATTTTCAACGACGACTTCATCGGCGTCTATCTCGACACCTACAACGACAAGCGCAAGGCGCTGGAATTCTTCTTCAACCCGTTCGGCGTGCAGGCCGACGCGGTGCGCACCGAAGGGTCGGGCGAAGACTTCAGCATAGACTTCGTCCACGAGTCGAAGGGCGCGATGACCGAAGACGGCTACGTCGTCGAGGCCGCCATTCCCTTCAAGTCCATGCGCTACACGGCGGGCAAGGACAAGCTCTGGGGCTTGCACGTCTTTCGCCGCATTCAACGGTTCAACGCCGAGCTTGATTCGTGGATGCCGCTCTCGCGCGAGATTTCCGGCACGCTCATCCAGGAGGGCTTCATCACCGGCCTCGAAGGCATCTCGACCGAGCGCAACATCGAGCTTGTGCCGAGCCTTACGGTCTCGGAGTCGGGGCGGCACGCGCGCGCCTTCGCGCCCGTGGTCGTCGGGCAACCGCTGCCGCTGCTGCCGGGCCGCGTCCTGAACGAGCCGATCAAACTCGACCCCGGTCTCACCGCCAAGTTCGGCCTGACGCCGACCATCACGCTCGACGCCGCGCTCAATCCCGACTTCGCGCAGGTCGAGGCGGACGCGACCGTGGTGACGGCCAACCAGCGCTTCCCGATCTTCTTCGAGGAGAAGCGCCCCTTCTTCCTCGAAGGCAAGGAGATTTTCCAGACGCCGCTGACGGTCGTGCACACGCGTGCCATCGTCGATCCCGACTACGCCTTCAAGCTGAGCGGCAAGCAGGGGCGCAACACCTTCGGGCTGCTCGTCGCCTCGGACAACGCGCCGGGCAACTTCAGCCTGGACGAGTTGGACGAGCGCCGCCTGTCCGTGATCACCGATCCCGATCCCGTCCGGCGGCAACTCAGGGAGCAAGCCCTTCAGGACTTCTTTAACAAGTTCGTTGACAGAAATGCCACCATCGGCATCCTGCGCCTGAAGCACGACGTGGGGCGCGAGAGCACCGTCGGCCTCATCGCCACGACCTACAGCTTCCCCGACCGCTACAACAACGTCGGCGGCGTGGACGGCCGCCTCAAGCTCAACCCCAAGACGGTCGTCGGCTTCCAACTGCTCGGCACGCGCTCGAACCGCCCGTTCTACGACCCCGAACTCAACCAGAACGTTGACCGCGTCGGCAACGCCCTCGCCTACCGCTGGTCGTTCGACTACAGCGCGCGCCACTACGGCTTCAACATGAACGGCGACGGCTACACGCGCGACTATCGCGCCGAAGTGGGCTTCACCACGCGCACCAACACGAACGCCATCCGGCTCAACCCGCGCTGGAACAGCGAGCCGAAGCCGAAGGCGCGCGTCGTCTCCTACCGCACCAACGCGAGCATCAACTACCAGCTCGACTTTCAGGGGCGCTCGCAGCGCGTGGACATACAGCCGTTCTTCGGCCTCAACATGCAGAAGCAGACCTTCCTGACCTTCGGCTACCGCCGCGCCTACGAGCGGCTGATCGAAGAGGAGTTCGGCCCCAAACGCCTGCCCGCGCGCGTGGACGCGAGCGGCAGATTGCTGCCCGCGCAGACGGGCGCGTTCTTCGGCCCCGACTCGGAACGCTCCACCTACAAGCACAGCATCATCGTCGTAGTCGAGACGACGCCGAGCAAAAAGTACTCGTTCTTCACGCAGGTCATCCGCGACTTCAACGTCTTCGACTTCGACTTCGGCAACGGGCGCAAGTTCCCGCGCGTCAGCCCCGCGGCGCTACAGTTCGGGCAGGGCGCGCCGCTCGATCCGGGCGCGGGCGATCTGTGGAACATACAGGCGTCCTTCGCCTACCAGCCGTCGAACGCCCTGCGCACCACGCTCGACTACACCAAGCAGCGGCTCGTGCGCGACGACACGCACCGCGTCGCCTTCGACGAGAACATCATTACGTCGCGCACGACCTATCAATTCACGCGCTTCACCTTCGCGCGCGCGCGCGTTGACTACTCGACGCTGAACTCGCGCCTGCGCGGGCAGTTCCTGGTCGGCTGGACGCCGAACCCCGGCACGTCCTTTTACGTTGGCTACAACGACGATCTGACGAACGACCGGCTCAGCCCGTTCTCGCGCCAGATCGAACCCGGCTTCCGGCGCAACGGGCGCACCTTCTTCATCAAGATGTCTTACCTGTTCCGGCGCAGCGTCTGAGCGCCGGGCGGGGGCGGTATTCACGGCACGTTCCGGGCTTGAGGTTTAAGTTCGATGACGACACAGCACTACTTCGTCGGCAAACGGCACGGGCGGCGACGCGCGCGCGCACTCTGGTCGCTCGTGTGGGCGGCCGTGCTCTTGTGTGTGCTGCCCGCGGGCGCGCAGCAGTTGGCGTCACTCGCCACCGAGCCAAACGGCGGCGCAAAGCCGAGCGCGCCCGCCGCCGAAGCGCCGCGCCCGAAGCGGCTCGCGCCCCTGCGCGCGAGTGAGACGGCGGGCGGCGCGCGCATCTCGATCACGGCCGACGCCGCGCTCGACGACTACGCGGCCTACCGCGAGGGCGAACGCTTTCTCGTCCGCCTGCCGCAGGCGAGCCTCGCGGCGGCGCAGCGCGAGCTGGCCGCCGTCGCCGGTGTGACCGACCTGCGCGTCGAACAGCACGGCGCGGACGTACTCGTCTCGTTCCGCCTGTCGCCCGGCACGACCGCGCGCGTCAAACAGAACTTCAACCGGCTCGACGTGCTGTTGACGCAGGACGCGCAGCAACAGCAGAGCAACGGCGGCGCGAGCGGCGACAACAGCAACCCTGCGCCGACGCCCGCGCCCTCCACGGAGCCGCCCGCGAGCGCGCCGCCCACCGCCACGGCCAGCCCCGCACCGGCGGCTAAAAAAGATGCGATCAAGGGGCGCGTCGTGCCGCCGGAGAAGGCGCAGCCCATCACCATCCCGCGCTTCGACACGCCGCCCGCGATTGACGGCAAGCTTGACGACGCCGTCTGGAAGCAGGCGGCCGTCTTCAAAGACTTCTACCAGATTCAGCCGGGCGACAACGTCGCGCCCTCGCGCAAGACCGAGATGTTCATGGGCTACGACGCGCGGACGCTCTACATCGCCTTCCACGCCTACGACGAGCCGGACAAGGTGCGCGCCACCGTGCCCAAGCGCGATAACATCTTCGACGACGACTACGTCGGCATGTTCCTCGACACGTTCAACGATCAGCGCAAGGCCTACGCCCTCTTCTTCAGCCCGGTCGGCGTGCAGGCCGACGGCATCCTGACTGACGGGCAGAACGAAGACTACAGCCCCGACATCGTGATGGAGTCGAAGGGCATGGTCACGTCCGACGGCTTCGTGGTCGAAATCGCGATCCCCTTCAAGTCGCTGCGCTACGAGGCGGGCAAGGGCAAGCTCTGGGGCGCGCACTTCTTCCGCCGCATCAAGCGCTTCAACAACGAACTCGACTCGTGGATGCCCTTCTCGCGCGACATCTCCGGCAACCTCAACCAGGCGGGCCACATCACGGGCCTCGAAGGCATCTCGACCGAGCGCACGCTCGATTTGATTCCGAGCATCACGCTCTCCGAGACGGGCCGGCGCGTGCGCGCCTTCCCGCCGCAGCCTTCGCCGGGCGCGGCGCGCGTCGTCGATCAGGGCCGCTTCGTCAACCGCCCCGTCGAGGCCGACATCGGCGTGACCGCCAAATACACCTTGACGCCCACGGTCACGCTCGACTTCGCCTACAACCCGGACTTCGCGCAGGTCGAGGCGGACGCGACGGTCGTCACCGCCAACCAACGCTTCCCGATCTTCTTCCAGGAGAAGCGCCCCTTCTTCCTCGAAGGTAAGGAGATTTTCGACACCAACAGCACGGTCGTGCACACGCGCGCCATCGTCGATCCGGACTTCGCCGTCAAGCTGACGGGCAAGCGCGGGCGCAACACCTTCGGCGTCATCCTCGCCTCGGACGCCGCGCCCGGCAACTTCCCCGAAGACGACCGCACCGCCGCCTTCCAGGATTTGATCCGCCAGGAGCTTCGCCACGAGGAGACGGGCGAACCCATCCACCCGAACGCAAACATCCGTCTGTTCGACAAGAACGCCAACATCGGCGTCCTGCGCCTGAAGCGCGACGTGGGGCGCGAGTCGAGCTTGGGGCTGTTCGCCACGAGCTACAACTTCGTGGATCGGCACAACCAACTGCTCGGCTTCGACGGGCGCATCAAGGTCAACCCGATCACCTTCGCCAGCTTCGAGGTCATCGGCACGACGCTGCGCGACTGCCAGGGCGCGACGAGCGACGCGCTCACCTGCTTCCACAACAAGGGCTTCGGCTACTCGTTCAGCTACGACGTGTCGGGCCGCCACCGCGGCTGGTACTTCGGCAGTGACGGGCGCACGCGCGACTACCGCGCCGACGTGGGCTTCACGCGCCGCACCAACACCAACGAGACGCTCTTCTCCTACCGCATCAGCACCGAGCCGAAGCCGAAGGCGAAACTGATCGCGTTCCGCTGGAACAACTTCACCTACTCCGACTACGACTGGCAGGCCCGCCAACAGGGTTGGGGCAACGGCAACAACTTCAACTTCCAACTCGCGCACGAGACCTTCGTCTTCATCGGCACGAACATCGGCTACACGCGCCTGTTCGCCGAAGAGTTCGGCGGCCTCTTCGCCGGGCAGGATCAGGAGCGGCAGTCACGCCACCGCGCCATCCTGTTCGAGGTGAACAAGACGTTCAGCAAGAAATACTCCGGCTACATCTTCTCGCAGTTGCGCCGCGGCGCATTCGACTTCGACTTCGGCGCAGGCCCCAACTTCCCGCGCGCGAGTTTGACGGCCGTCGCGCAGCGCGCGGCGCAGGCCGCGGGCGACTGTGACGGCAACACGCAGCCCGTCGTCTGCGAGGGCCGGCAAGACCCCGGCCCCGGCACGGAGTTGTTCATGGACGCGGGCTTCACCTACCAGCCGACGAGCGCCCTGCGCATGCAACTCAGCTACACCAAGGATCGACTCAGGCGCTACGACACAGACCTCGTCGCCTTCGACGACAACATCTACGTCCTGCGCGCGACCTACCAGTTCACGCGCTTCGCGTTCGCGCGCGCGCGCGTGGATTATGATTCGCTCGGCGCACGTGCGCGCGGACAGTTCCTCTTCGGCTACACGCCGAATCCGGGCACGGCCTTCTACATCGGCTACAACGACGACCTGAACCGCAACGGCTTCAACCCGTTCAACGGCAACCTTGAGCCGGGCTTCCGGCGCAACGGCCGCACCTTCTTCATCAAGGCGTCGTACCTGATCCGGCGCAGCTTTGAAGGGAAGTGAGCCGGTTAACACACGCGCGCCGCATGGCGTCTTTAAGAGAGTGTCGGGGGACGGCTTGAGCTTTGAGACGGACGAGCCGCGCCCAGACACTCTGAAGCCCAGACTGCACCCTTTGCCGATGACTCGTTCACACACTCCTCGCGCGCACGCCGTGTGTCGCGCCGCCTGCTTCGTCGCACTCGCGCTCGCGCTCTCCTTTACGGCGCGCGCGCAGCAGGGCGGCACGACCCCCGTGCCCACGCCAACCGTCGTCCCCTCGCCTGCGCCCACACCAACGGCCGGCACGGTGGACGCGAACGGCAACTTGCAGCCCGCCGGCAGCGTCGTCCCGCCACCCGCGGAGACCGCGGGACGCGCGGCCGGAGCACCCGCGCCTCTGCCGCCGCCTTTCCCGCTCGCGCCCGAAAAGGCGCAGCCCCTGCGCGTGCCCCGCTTTGAGACGCCGCCGGTCATTGACGGCAAGCTCGACGACGCCGTGTGGCGGCAGGCGGGCGTCTTCAACGGCTTCTACCAGATCGGCCCCGGCGACAACGTCGCGCCCTCGAAGCCCACCGTCGCCTACATCGGCTACGATGCGCACACGCTCTACCTGGCCTTTCACTGCTACGACGATCCGACGAAGGTGCGCGCCACGGTCGCGCGCCGCGACAACGTCTTTGGCGAAGACAACGTGCGCGTCTTCCTCGACACGTTCAACGACCAGCGCAAGGCTTACATCTTGGGGTGGAATCCGCTCGGCATCCAGCAGGACGGCGTCACAACCGAGGGCGGCTCGACCGACTACAGCGTGGATATCGTCATGGACTCGAAGGGCGTCCTGACGGAAGACGGCTTCACCATCGAGGTGGCCATCCCGTTCAAGTCTCTGCGTTACGAGGCCGGCAAAGACAAGCTCTGGGGCATACACGTCTGGCGCAACATTGACCGCTTCAACGACGAGATAGACTCGTGGATGCCGGTCTCGCGCGACATCTCCGGCACGCTCAACCAGGCCGGACACATCACGGGCCTCGAAGGCATCTCCACCGAGCGCACGGTCGAGTTGATTCCGAGCCTGACCGTGTCGGAGACCGGCAAGCGCGCGCGCTCCTACGTGCCCGGCGGCCCCGAACGCTTCGTCAACCAGCCGGTCGAACTCGACCCCGGTCTCACCGCCAAGTTCGGCATCTCGCCGGCGATGACGCTCGATCTGGCCCTGAACCCAGACTTCGCGCAGGTCGAGGCCGATCAGTTGGTCGTGACGACGAACCAGCGTTTCCCCATTTTCTTCGCCGAGCGCCGCCCCTTCTTCCTCGAAGGCATAGAGATTTTCCGCACGCCGATCACGGCCGTGCACACGCGCGCCATCGTTGACCCGGACGTGGCCGTGAAACTCACGGGCCGTCGCGGGCCGAACACCTACGGCGTGATGCTCGCCTCCGACAACGGCCCCGGCAACTTCACGCTGGAAGACCGCGACAACCTGACGGCCAGTTATCGGCAGTGTCTGAACCGCAACCCGCTGACGCCCGGCAACTGCGCCGACCCGCGCCGCTTCTTTGACAAGAATGCTTACATCGGCGTCTTGCGCCTGAAGCGCGACGTGGGGCGCGAGAACACCGTGGGCGTCATCGCCACTACGTACAACTTCATCGAGAAGCACAACCAATTGTTCGGCCTCGACGGCCGCTTCCGGCTCGATCCCAAAACGACCGTCAGCTTCCAGACGCTCGGCTCGACGGCGCGCAACTTCTTCTTCGACGCAGACCTCGGCCGCAACCTCTACCGCACGGGCAACGGTCTCGCCTACTCGCTCGACGCCCTGCGCCAGGGGCGCAACTTCACGGCCGAGTTCTACGGCGAGGGCTACACGAAGGACTACCGCGCCGACGTGGGCTTCGTCGGGCGCACCAACACGAACTTCAACTCGCTCTTCCTCGGCTGGAACTCGACGCAGAAGCCGAAGGCGCGGCTCGTCTCCTGGCACGCGCACAACTTCACGCACATTGACTACGACTTCGAGCGGCGCATGCAAATCTGGGAGAGCGAGTTCGCGGCGCAGTGGGCGTTCCAGGGCAACAAGTACTTCGGCGTGGCCTACGAGTACGCCTGGGAGCGGCTGTTCGAGGAAGAGTTCGGGCCGAAGCGGCTGGCGGCGCACGACGGGCTGCCCGCCCGCGCGGGCACGTTCGCCGGGCAGGACGACGAACGCTCGTCCTCGAAGAACCACTACTTCGTCAACGGCAGTTGGCGGCCGAGCAAGAAGTACTCGTTTGCCTCAAGCTTCGTCTACCGCGACGGCCACTTCGACCTGGACTCCGGCGGTGGTCGCCGCTTCCCGCGCGTCAGTCCCGCCGCGGTGGCGCAGCGCGCCGCGCAGGCCCGCGGCGAGTGCACAGTCACCCCGGAGCGCCCCGTCCTGCCGTCCGTCTGCCTGACGCCCGCGCTCGATCCCGGCCCCGGCGGACTCATCCAACTCGGCGTCTCGGTCGCTTATCAACCGACCAACGAACTGCGCACGACGCTCGACTACACCAAGAACCGCCTGCGCCGCTACGACACTGATCTCGTCGCCTTCGACGTGAATCTCATCTCGTGGCGCACGACCTATCAGTTCACGCGCTTCACCTTCGCCCGCGCGCGCATAGACTACGAGACGCTGCCGCGCCGCGCCCGCGCGCAATTCCTCTTCGGCTACACGCCCAACCCCGGCACGGCGCTCTACGTCGGCTACAACGACGACGCCAACGTGAGCGGCTTCTCGTCCCTCACTGGCCAGCTCCAACCCGGCTTCCGGCGCAACGGCCGCACCTTCTTCATCAAGATGTCCTACCTGTTCCGGCGCAGCTTCGGCGGCTGAGAGCATGGCACACGCGCTCACCCTCTGCGCCCTTTGCGGCTCGCTTAGCGGTCTTTGCGGTTAAGTGAAAAACTTTAACCGCAAAGCACGCCAAGAGGGCCGCGAAGGTACGCAAAGGAATTTACCATTCACTTCTGTCAGCCGAACCAATAGCCGAGCAGCAGGCGGAGCGGCCTCCTCCGTGCCCTCTGTGCCTCTGTGGTAAACAACGCCGCTCCATCCCCTCAAGCCGAAATTGAACCACTCCCTTTCACGCTCTTTCGCGTCCGTGTCGCTAGCCGTGATAAAATTGTAACGCCTTATCATCAGTACCGTCCTTCGTTAAAGTGACCAGCAGGATGGCAGCACTCGTCGGCCGCCTCGCGCGGCAGGGAAATCTTATTCGACGCGGCGCGGGCTGGCTCTGCCTGCTCGCCGCGCTGGCGCTCGGCTGCGGCGCGTGCAAGAGCGACTACCCGGCGGGCGCGAGCCAGGCGCAGGGCGCGGCGCAGGGCGGCGAAGCCCGGCAGGTGCACACTGCGCGGGTCGAAGAGATGCCGGTCGGCAACTCCATCAGCGTGACGGGCACGCTCGCCGCGCAGGATCAGGCGACCTTGAGCGTGAAAGTGCCCGGCCGCCTGCGCGTGATCACGGTTGACCTCGGCAGCGTCGTCCGCCAGGGGCAGACCGTGGCGCAGGTCGAGCCGCAGGACTATCAACTGCGCGTGCAGCAGGCTGAGGCGGCGCTTGGACAGGCGCGCGCGCGCTTAGGTCTTTCGCCCGACGGCACGGACGACCGGGTCGAGGCCGAGCAGACCGGCACGGTGCGCCAGGCGCGCGCCGTCATGGACGAGGCGCGCACCACGCGCGAGCGCACCGAGACGCTCGTCAAACAGGGCGTCATCTCGCGCGCCGAGTTCGACACGGCGGATGCGGCCTACAAGGTCGCCGTCAGCCGCTTCCAGGACGCCGTCGAAGAGATACGCAACCGGCAGGCGCTACTCTCGCAGCGGCGCGCGGAGTTGGCGCTCGCGCGCCAGCAGCTTGCGGACACGACGATCACCGCACCCTTCGACGGCGTCGTGCAGGAGCGCAAGGCGAGCGTCGGCGAATACCTCGCGGCGGGTGCGCCTGTCGTCCAGATCGTGCGCGTGAACCCCTTGCGCTTCCGCGCCGAAGTGCCGGAGCGCGACGCGGCGAGCGTGCGCATGGGGCAGCAGGTGCGCGTCACGGTCGAAGGCGCGGGCGCGAACTACCTGGGGCGCGTCGTGCGCCTCAGCCCGACCATCACCGAGCAGAACCGCATGCTCATCGTCGAGGCCGAGGTCGCCAACAACGGCACGCTCCGCCCCGGCTCGTTCGCCCGCGCCGACATCATCACGAGCGACACAAGCCGTGCCGTGACCGTGCCCACCAACGCCATCGTCACCTTCGCCGGCATTGAGAAGGTCATCGTCGTGCAGAACGGCAAGGCGCTAGAGAAGCCGGTCACGACGGGCCGGCGCGCGGGCGATTGGACGGAGATCGTGTCGGGCGTCAACGTCGGCGACGCGGTCGTAATCGCTCCTGGTAATCTACAGTCCGGCCAGCCCGTCAACGTCATGGAGTAATATTCCGACTTCAGGTTATGCAGAAGCTCGCTGAAATCTGTATCCGCCGCCCGGTCTTCGCCGTGATGATCATCATGGCGCTGGTCGTGGTCGGCACGTCGAGTTATCTGAATCTCGGCGTGGATCGTTTTCCTTCGGTTGACCTGCCGACGATCAGCGTGCGGACGAACCTGCCGGGCGCTTCGACCGAGGAGGTCGAGTCGGTCATCTCGCAACGCATCGAGGAGGTCGTCAACACGGTCGAGGGCATAGAGCAGTTGCGCTCGGTGTCCGCGCCGGGCACGTCCATCATCATCGCCACGTTCAGCCTCAACCGCGACATAGACTCCGCCGCGCAGGACGTGCGCGACCGCGTCAGCACCATCGTGCGCGATCTGCCCGAAGACGCCACGCCGCCGGTCGTGCAGAAGTTCGACAACGACTCGACGCCCGTCCTCACGGTCGCGCTCGCGGGCGAGCGATCCTTGCGCGAGTTGACGGAACTGGGCGACAAGATCGTGAAGCCGCAGCTTGAGCGCGCGGGCGGCGTGGGCGAGGTGGCGGTCGTCGGCGGCCTGGAGCGCGCCATCAACGTCTGGGTTGATTCGGAGCGGCTGGCGGCTTACCACATCCCGATCACGCAAGTGCGGCAGGCGCTTCAGCGCCAGAACGCGGACGTGCCCGGCGGTAACGTCGAGACGGGGCGGCGCGAGCTTTCGCTGCGCACGCTCGGCCGTTACACAGACCCGCGCGCGTTCGACGATCTGGTCATCGCAAATATCAACGGTGCGCCGATCAAGCTGCGCGACATCGGACGCGTTGAGGACGGCACGAAGGAGCAACGCTCGGTCGCGCGGCTGAACGGCACGCCGACCGTGACGCTGGAAATCCGCCGGCAGTCGGGCGCGAACACCATCGCCGTCATCGAAAACGTCAAGCGCGTGCTGGCGCAGGCGGGCGCGCAGTTGCCGGCGGACGTGCGGCTCGAAGTCATCCGCGACCAGTCGCGCTACATCAAAGAGGCGCTGCACGAGATTCAGTTGCACCTCGTCCTGGGTAGCCTGCTCGCCACGCTCGTCGTGCTCGCGTTCATGCGCTCCTGGCGCTCGACGATCATCGCGGGCATCGCCATCCCGGCCTCGGTCGTCTCCACCTTCGGCATGATGCGCGCGCTCAACTTCACGCTGAACAGCGTGACCATGCTCGCGCTCGTGCTGATGGTCGGCATCGTGATTGACGACGCGATTGTCGTGCTCGAAAACATCTTCCGCTTCGTCGAGGAGAAGAAGATGACGCCGATGCGCGCCGCGCGCGAGGCGACCGCCGACATCGGTCTCGCCGTCCTCGCCACGACCTTCTCGCTCGTCGTCATCTTCGTGCCCGTCTCGTTCATGTCCTCGATTTCGGGGCGCTTCCTCTACCAGTTCGGCCTCACGGCAGCGGTCGCCATCCTCGTCAGCTTGCTCGTCTCGTTCACGCTCACGCCGATGATGAGCGCACGGCTGCTACGCACGGAAGATGCGGGACGCGGGCACGGCGACCACGCAGCATCGCGCGGGGGCTTCTACGGGCTGATCGACCGCGCCTACTCGCGCATGCTCGCGTTCGCGATGCGTCACCGCCTGCTCATCGCCGCGCTGGCGCTCGTCGTGATGGCGGCGAACGTGCCGCTCTATCGCATCGTCAAGCAGGAGTACATCCCGACGGACGTGGACGAGGCCGAGTTCGACGTGAACGCGAACGCGCCGGAAGGGACGAACCTCGGCGCGATGGACGAGGCGATGCGCGCCATCGAGAACGATCTGCGCACGACGCCCGGCGTGCGCCTCGTGCTCGCGCAGGCGGGCGGCTCTTTCCTCGGCGGCGTCAACCAGGGCACGGCCTACGTCCGCATCGCGCCGCACGAGGAGCGCACGTTCTCTCTCACGCGGCTGTGGGAGGCGACGAAGCGCGGCCATCCGCTCGACGCCTTTCGCGGCAACTACACACAGCGCGACGTGATGCAGGAGGTCAGGCGGCGCTTGCGCAAGTACGCGCCGATCCGCACGGGCGTGCGCAACGCGCCGTCGTTCAACCTCGGCGGCGGCAACTTCGACATAGACTTCTCGATCCGCGGCCCCGAACTGCAAGCCCTGGCGAAGTACGCCGAAGACCTGCGCACGCGCAGCCAGTCGCTCGGCGGCATCGTGGACGCGGACACGACGTTGAAGCTCGACAAGCCTGAGCTGCGCGTGCAGATAGACCGCCAGCGCGCGGCCGATCTCGGCGTGGATGCTTCGGACATCGCCACCTCCTTGCGCCTGATGGTCGGCGGCGACCAGCGCGTATCGCGCTTCCGCGACGAGTCGGTCAACGAGGACTATGACATAGAGCTGCGCCTGTCGGAGCGCGACCGCAGCGACAAGAACACCATCGCGCGCCTCTTCGTGCCCTCGGCGCACGGCGGGCTGGTCAGCCTCAGCAACCTCGTCACGATCAAGGAGGACATCAGCCCGTCGCGCGTTGATCGTTTGGACAGGCAACGGCAGGTCTCTCTGCGCGCGAACGTCGCGCCCGGCTACGCGCTCGCCGACCGGCTCGAAGCCTTGCGCGGCGCGGTGCGCGAGATGAACCTGCCCGCCGCGTACTCGACGGCCGTGTCGGGCCGCGGGCGCGAGCTTGAGCGCACGTTCTACGAATTCATCTGGGCCTTCCTGCTCTCCATCGCGTTCATGTACATGATCCTCGCGTCGCAGTTCGAGAGCTTAGTCCACCCGGTGACGATCCTCCTGAGCCTGCCGCTCGCCGTGCCCTTCGCGCTGCTGTCTTTGTGGGGCACGGGCGACACCTTGAACCTCTACTCGGCGCTCGGCGTGCTGGTGCTATTCGGCGTAGTCAAGAAGAACTCGATCTTGCAGATCGACCACATGAACAACCTGCGCGCGAAGGGCATGGAGCGCATTGATGCGATCATGCAAGGCAACCGCGACCGCCTGCGCCCGATCCTGATGACGACGCTGGCGCTCGTCGCCGGCATGCTCCCGCTCGCGCTCGGCACGGGGCCGGGCGCGGAGGAGCGCCGCTCCATCGCCGTCGTCGTCATCGGCGGGCAGACGCTCTCGCTCCTGCTGACGCTCATCGCCACGCCCGTCTTCTACTCGCTCTTCGACGATTTGGCCGCGCGCCACGCATGGCTCGCCCGCGCCCAGGCCCTGCGCGCTGTGCCGCGCCGTGTCAGCGCCGCCTGGGCGGCCCGCCGCCGGAGCGCGACAAATGAAGTAAAGGCCGCGGAACGTGAGCAAGGAGAGCTTGACGGAGTGCGTGAAGTCGAAGGAGCGCGATTCAGTGCGGGCGCGGAAGGCGACTAGGACGCTTGCCTCAGTCTCCGCTTGGCTAAATTATTTAGAGAACTGCTTCCAGCGGGCCAGCAACTCGGCAGAGAACTCCTCGGCCGAACCCCAATATATCTTCAGTCCAAGCGCACCGAAGTATTCGTCATAGTGGCCGAGTCCTGACATGACATCTGAAAAATGCGTTGCGTCAGGTTGCAGTTGAATAATGCTCATGCGCGACGCGCGCATAGGCATAGAAGCAAGGATGCCCTGAAGCAGTATTCTGAATTCCCAGCCCTCCGGATTGTAGCCCAGGAACAGATTCATCCCGGTGGTGAGCCAGTTCAGGATCATCGAGGGGATGAGCTGTCTATCTCGGTCTCCTAACGAGACGAGATAACAAAGATAATCATCTTCGGTCATAACAACTGTCGGCAGGCGTTTATAGTGCCCGAAGAGGTAAAAGACGAGAGGGTGGCTAGGGGAAACTTGGTACAGGCTTGCGTCAGTCTCAAACCGAGTGGATGAGGGATTAAAACCAGAGATCAGGGACGAGAATTTCTTACGCTGCTGGGCCAGAGCGCGTTCCATGTGGTCAAGATAGGTCGTGGTGATGTAGATGGGCACGGGCAGCGCCGCCAGCGCCGCATAAGTCGTGTCATACAGACTGGAATACCTAGCGGTCGCGCGCAGTTGCTTCAATAAAACTTCTTTGGCAAACGTGTGGTCGTAACGGACACTGAGAAATTGGGCGAGCTTGGTCAGGTCTGTAGCTTGAGCCGGGACGCTAAACTCCTTGCTTAACATCGTGGTGGCGCGCCGGATCGCGTCCGCGTGATGGGCCGATGCCCCAGCGCCGAGAAACGGGACGAGCCGGCCATCGCGTAACCGGTGGAGCAGTAGATCCCACATGCTCTCTGGCAGCCCCTTGGTGTAGGAGCGCGCCGAGACCATGCTCACCAGCGGCGACGGGGCCGTGCCCGACGCGTCCTGCCGGTTACGTTCGGCCTGCTGGCGCGCACGCCACCGCGCCAGCGCCTTTTGGGCTGCGCCGGAAGCTTTACTCGTGCGCCCTTTGGCTAAACGCTCAAGGGCGCTGGCCGCTTCCAAAGAGACCTCTGCACGCTCCAGCAATGACGCCAAGATTTTGACCGCCTCAAGGGTCTTGATCTGACCGAGGGCGGTGACGGCAGGCTTGAGTAAGTCCTTGTTCTTCAGCGCCGGGAGCAACAAAGTGATGGCGCGCCTATCCCTCATCTGGCCGCACAGGGTGACGACTACCGGGGCCAGCGCATCCTGCTTGAGGGCCGTCCTGAGCAGGTTGGTGGCGCGACTAGTGTCCAGTGTGCCGAGCAGCCGCACGGCGTTTTCGGCCTGCTCGACGCGCGCCGCTTTGCTCACGATGCTTTCTCTGAGTATGTGCCAGACCATGTTCCGCGCCTCCCGGCGGGAGGCTTTCTCGTACCAAGTGTTCATGTGGACGCCGTGTTCAAGCGCGGCGACAAAGAGAAACTCTAACTCTGCGACCGTGAGGTCTTCGAGCAGGGGCGCGCCCTCAGAGATGGTCTCGAAGTTCGCGGGCGACAGGTAGAGTTCCTGTAGGGCCTCTTCAGTCAGCGGACTGGCGAGCCGGCTGCTCGTCTTCTTTCTGCTCTTTAACTCTTGTGCCTTTCGCCTGCGCTGATGGGCTTCGAAAGCAGTGTTGAGCAGTCGCCGGAACCTGATCGTCTGGACTCGTTGGCGCAAATACTCAGTCCGTTCGGCCAGGTAATCGCTCATCCACTCGATGTAGATTTCGCCGTATTGCGTGCTCTCCCTGAGCAGGTGCAGGCGCTTTAGCTGCTCGACCGTCTCGCGCAACAGTTCTTTGGTCGTGGCCAGGTCTTTGACCAATTCGTTGAACCCTCTGACGTATTTCGTCTTGCGGTCGGCGTTAGCGAGTTGCGGGATCAACTGTTCGAACAGCCGCAGCTGTGCGTTGGTGAGGTTTTCGTTGATGTCCTCCCCCAGGCGGCGACCGAGGATGTTTTCAGCCCCGCCGAGCGCCTCATAGAGCGCCAGTCCGGCGCGGCCGTGCGTCCGCTCGCGCCACAACGTGTCGCAGACGATCTGCAACCGCGCCGGCTCGATCCGCCCATTCTCCGCGAGGTCGTCGAGCAGGCGTTCAACCAATTCCGCCTCAAGCTTGAAACGGGCCAGCTTGGCTGGGTGGAGGACAGCGTTGCGCGCCTGGTCTTTGTCGAGCCAGAGCAGGCGCAGGTTCGACTCGTTATGAAAGATCGTGGGAATCTCATCGCGGAAGATGTCCATATCAATGAAGAATTCTTCGCGGAAGGAAAAGACGATGTGGACGCCCGACTCGTGCTCCCGGTAGAGGTCACCGATGTTCTTGATGAACTGCTGAGTCTTCGCTGGCGCTTTGTTGACGATGTAGAGGAAGAATTCTTCAAACTGATCAAAAAAGATGACGATGGGCCGTCTGAGCCGCCGCGCCGCGTCCTTCAGTTGAAAGGCCAGCGACTTGCGGGCGAGCCGGGTGGGGAGCAATTTATTGGCCCGCAACGCGTTGCGCGCGGACTTGATCGGGTCTTTCTCAACACGGATATAAAAAGTCTTGTAGTTGAGTTCCCGTTCCAGCCGCGGCCGGACGCCAGCGTTGATGAGCGAGGTCTTGCCCGTGCCCGAGCGGGCAAAGATGAGCACTAGGCGCGACGCGACGATGTCGGACAGCAAGACTTCCGTCTCAAGCGTGCGCCCATAGAAATTGACGGCCTCCTCGAAACTGTAATAGTCCAGAAATTTATACGGCTGTGCCACGACCCTCGCTCCTTACGGCGTCATCCGGCTGTCCGCTTGCCGCGGGGCAGGGGCTTGCCGTGCGTTCTCACGTATTGGGCGTATTGATTAGAAAGCTCCTGCGCGAAATCGTAGAGGTCAACGTTATAAATCTCCACGCCTTTACTGCTCCAAAAGTCCACCCAGAAACCGGGCGGGTCTTTCTGGAAGGCGAAGGACTTGCGCGCCCCGTGGGGTGGCAGACTCTCGATCCAGCCCTTGTAGATAGTGCGGAAGTCCCAGTCTTCCAAGCTATAGCCGAAGAAGAGCAAGGTGCTGGGGACGATGCGCTTGATGATCAGGTTCGGAATGCCGATTCGATCCTTTTGCCTGCCTAGCACGGTCAGGAATTCGATGTAATCATCCTCCGTGATGATGACCGAGGGGGGCGGCGTTTCCCCTTGCTCTACGTCAAAACTGCCGTGAATCTTGTAGAGGATCAGCCCAGGGAAAGCGTCTAACTTCTCGAAATATTGTCGCTTCTGCCGCGTATCGGGCCAGCCCGTCCGGGGCTGGTTGAGCGCTCTGTAATTCACGTTACGCTCGGCGAGCGCCTTCTCCATCAGGCGGTCGTAGTTCGTGGTGATGATCAACTTGAAGGGCAACTTGGCCAGCGCCTTCAGGAGTGGGGACGGCGTGGATTGTTGGTCAGGCAGAATCCGTATCAACTCGTCCACGAGGAAGGGGCGGTCGGTCTCGAATTCGTATTCGAGGGTGATGCGCGCGAGGTTCTGCTGATCCCGTCCGGTAAATGTGCTGATGAGTTGAAGGATTTCCTTCGCGACATCCGTGCCGAGCGGCAGGCCCGTGTATTTCTTATTCTTGTTCGTTACATTGGCCGCCGCGCCGAGGAACGGGACACAAGCGTTGTCATGGATGCGGTTGAGAATCAAGCGCATGTGCGCGGCGGTTACGGTAGTGCGCGCCGAACTGGTGGGCGCGGCCGCCTGCGCCGCTTTGGTCGCCGCCGCGGCGCGCTTAGCCTGTGCTATCCTCTGGCCCTTGCGCTTCGTGGTCGTCTTTGTTTTGGCCTTCGATGTCTGCGTAATATTGAGTTTCTTCGTGGCCGGGCCTCTGCCCCCACGCCGAGTGGTGCTTTTCTTGGGCTGGCTTGTGCGTGACCTGCTGGCGCGCTTAGTGGTCATGGTCTTGTGAGCAAAGAAACGCGGATCGCATCGGTCAGCAGTCGGTCGGACGCAAGTGGCGAGACCCGGCTATAGCGATTCAATTAGCAATGACGGTGAAGGCTACGCAGGGGATGACCGGGCCGAACGCCAAAACGACAATCTATATATAACGACAGAAATCTATGCTTGCGGTCTGGAGATGTCAAGAGTTTCCTGATAATGAGCCTGGCGGGGCGGCGCGCTTAACGACGCCACTGCTAACGGCGATGTGTGGACGTATAATTAACGCAGACAAAAGTAAGAATTAAATGGGCAGCTAAGGTATATTGGAGGCGCAGGACTCCTGCGCGAGAGATATGAAGGCACGCATCGTCGGCAAACCCGTCCCGCGCAAGGAAGGGCGCGCGAAGGTCACGGGCGCGGCGCGCTACGTGGACGACCTGCGCATGGAGGGCATGCTCTACGGCGCGACCGTGCGCAGCACCGTGCCGCGCGGGCGCGTCCGTGAGATCAAGTTCGCCGACGACATTCCGTGGGACGAGTTCGTCGTCGTCACGGCCAGAGACATCCCCGGCGAGAACTGCGTCGCGCTCATCCTGCTCGATCAGCCCTACCTGGCCGCCGAGTTCGTCAACCACCGGGAAGAGCCGGTCGTGCTGCTCGCGCACGAAGATAAATATCTGTTGGAGAAAGCGCGCCGCGCCGTCACGGTTGAGATCGAGCCGCTGCCGCCCGTCTTCACGCTGGCGGAGTCGCTGGCGAAGAAAGAGATCATCTGGGGCGAGGACAACATCTTCAAGTCTTACCTCGTGGACAAGGGCGACGTGGACGAGGCGTGGGGCGCGGCGGACTTCGTCGTCGAGGGCGAGTACGAGACGGGCGCGCAGGAGCAGTTGTACATCGAGCCGAACGGCGTGATCGCGACGGCGACGGCGGCCGAGGGCGTGACTGTCTGGGGTTCGATGCAGTGCCCGTACTACGTGCACAAGGCGCTGCTGAAGCTGTTCGGGCTGCCGGAAGATAAGATTCGCGTGATCCAGACGGAGACGGGCGGCGGCTTCGGCGGCAAGGAAGAGTACCCTTCGATGATCGCGGGGCACGCCGCGCTGCTCTCGTGGCGGGCGGGCGGGCGACCTGTGAAGATCATTTACGACCGCGCCGAGGACATGGTCGCCACGACGAAGCGCCACCCGTCGCGCACGCGCCACAAGACCGCCGTCGCGAAAGACGGCCGGCTGCTCGGCATGGAGATAGACTTCGTGGTTGATGGCGGCGCTTACGCCACGCTCTCTTCGGTCGTGCTCTCGCGCGGGACGATCCACGCGGCGGGGCCGTACAACTGCCCGAACGTGCGCATCAACGCGCGCGCCGTCGCCACGAACACGCCGCCGCACGGCGCGTTCCGCGGCTTCGGCGCGCCGCAGTCAATCTTCGCGCTCGAACGACACCTGGACAAGGTCGCCGCCGCGGTCGGCCTCAGCCCCGAAGAGTTTCGCCGCCGCAACTTCATCCGCGAGGGGCAGACGACGGCGACGGGGCAGGTGATCCGCGAGCCGGTGGACATGGCGGGTCTGCTCGAACGCGCCTTCGCGTTGACGGACTATCACGCCAAGCGCGCACGGTTCGCACGCGAGAACGAAGGGCAGAGTTTGAAGCGCGGGATCGGCTTCGCCTCGTTCATGCACGGCGCGGGCTTCACGGGATCGGGCGAAGTCTATCTGCAATCAATCGTCGGCTGCGAGGCGGACGCAGAAGGGCGCGTGCGCATCCTCGCCGCGAGCACCGAGATCGGGCAGGGCACGAACACCATCTTCGCGCAGATCGCGGCCGAGTCGTTGCGGATAGACTTCGAGTTGATCGAAGTGGCGCGGCCCGACACCGGCAACGTGCCGAACAGCGGCCCGACCGTCGCCTCGCGCACGACGATGATCGTCGGCAAGCTGGTCGAATCGGCCGCGCTTGGTCTGCGGCAGACGCTGCAAGGTGCGGGGCTGCTGGCGAAGCGTTACACGACGGACGAATGGCGCGCGGCTTGTCGCGCTTACGCCGCGCGGCACGGCGCGTTGAAGTCTTTCAGCCAGTATAGCCCGCCGCCGGGCATCAACTGGGATGAAGGCAAGTATCAGGGCGACGCTTATGGCGCATACGCGTGGGCGGTCTACGTCGCGGAGGTCACGGTTGACACGTTGACCTACGAGGTGCGCGTGGACGATTTCGTGGCGGTGCAGGAGGTGGGGCGGGTCGTGCACCCCGTCCTGGCCGCAGGGCAGATCGAGGGCGGCGTGGCGCAGGGCATCGGCTTCGCGCTGTACGAGAACGTGGTCTGGTCTGAGGGGCGCATGCTCAACGGGCAGATGACCAACTACATCATCCCCACGGCGGCCGACATCCCGCCGATCCGCGTCCACTTCGAGGAGCAGCCTTATCCATACGGCCCGGCCGGCGCGAAGGGCATCGGCGAACTGCCGATGGACGGCCCCGCGCCCGCGCTCCTGAATGCCGTCGAGCACGCGACCGGCGTCGCGTTCAATCACGTGCCGTTGATGCCGGAGGCGTTGATGGAGGCGTTAAGTTGAAAAATGAGACGCGAGAAGATAACCACGAAACCACACGAAGCAACACGACCCGATTAAGACGAAACTTCATGTGATTTGATTCGTGTCGTTTCGTGTGATTTCGTGGTTAATGCCCCGCGCCGAGGCCGACTTATGACCGGCACGAGCAATGGACGACAGGCATGCCTGACAACGCGCCCCAGGTTGACGTTTCTTGCACGGTGAACGGCGAGAGCCGCACGCTGACGGCGCACCCGTTGGCGCGTCTGCTCGACGTGCTGCGCGAGCAGTTGCAGTTGACCGGCACGAAAGAGGGTTGCGGCGAGGGCGAATGCGGCGCGTGCTCCGTGCTGATTGACGGCGAGTTGGTGAACAGTTGTCTCGTGCCCGTGCTGCAAGTCGCGGGCGCAGAAATCAGAACGATTGAGGGCGTGGCAGACGGCACGCAACTCCACGCCGTGCAGCAGGCGTTCATCGAGACGGGCGGTGCACAGTGCGGCATCTGCACGCCAGGCATGGTCATGGCTGCGGTCAGTCTGCTTGAACAAAACCCTGAGCCGACCGAGGCCGACATACGCAACGCGCTCGCCGGCAATCTCTGTCGCTGCACCGGCTACATGAAAATCTTCGACGCGGTCGTGCGCGCCTGCCAGCGCGCGGATGTGAAAGGTTGAGAGCCTACCTGCCCGACTACGAGTTGCGCGCGCCAAAAGATTTAGCCGCCGCGCTTGAGTTGCTCGCGCGCGAGCCGGACGTGTGGCGCGCGTTCGCGGGCGGGACGGATTTGATGGTGCTCCTGGAAGCGGGGCTGCTGGCGCACAGGCGTTTCCTGAGCGTCCGGCACTTGCCGGAGTTAAAAGGGATCGAGGTCACGCCTGCGCACGTCACGCTCGGCGCGCTGACGACGTACACGCAGGTGCAGCGCGACGAGACGATGCGGCGCGAGTTCCCGCTCCTGTGCGCGGCGGCGCGCGAGACGGGCGGCATAGCCATCCAGAACCGCGGCACGCTCGGCGGCAACGTCGTCAACGCCTCGCCCGCCGCCGACTCGCCGCCCGCGCTCCTGGTCTATGACGCCGAGTTGGAACTCCTGTCCGCGCGCGGCGCGCGCTGGCTGCCGTACCACGCCTTTCACACAGGCTACAGGCAGACGACCATGCGGCCGGACGAACTCCTTGCCCGCATACGCCTGCCGCGCACGACCGGCGAGCTGAAGGGCTACTACCGCAAGGTCGGCACGCGCAAGGCGCAGGCGATCTCGAAAGTCTGTCTGGCGGCGGGCGCGCGCATGCGCGGCGGGCGCGTCGGCGACATACGCATCGCGCTCGGCAGCGTCGCGCCGACCGTCGTGCGCTGCACAGGGACGGAGGACTTGCTGCGCGGTCAGCCGCTCGACGAGGCGACGATAACAGCGGCGCGCGAGACGTTGCGGCAGGAGATCGCGCCGATTGACGACATGCGTTCGACGGCGGCGTATCGCTCGCACGTGGCGGCGAACCTGCTGGCGGATTACCTGAGTCAACTTGCTTAACCATGCTCGCGCCTGAACTCGTCATCCGCGGCCGCCGCGTCGTCACGCCAGAGGCGATTGCGCCAGCGTCCGTGCACGTGCGCGACGGACGCATCGCGGCGGTGGGCGCGTGGGAGGACGTGCCACAGGGCTGCGCGCTCGTCGAGGCGGACGACGAGGCGGTGGTCATGCCGGGGCTGGTGGACACGCACGTGCACGTCAACGAGCCGGGGCGCACCGAGTGGGAGGGTTTTCAGACGGCGACGCGTGCGGCGGCGGCGGGCGGCGTGACGACGATCATTGACATGCCGCTCAACAGCGTGCCGGGGACGACGACGCGCGCGGCCCTTGAACTGAAGATCGCGCGCGCCCGCGCGCAGTGTCGCGTTGACGTGGGCTTCTGGGGCGGCGTCGTGCCGGGCAACACGGCGGAGCTTGCGCCGATGCACGAGGCGGGCGTGGTCGGCTTCAAGTGCTTCCTCGTGCCGTCGGGCGTGGACGAGTTTCCGCACGTGACCGAGGCGGACTTGCGCGCGGCGATGCCTGAGTTGGCGCGGCTCGGCGGGCTGCTCATCGTCCACGCCGAAGTGCCCGCGCCGATTGACGCGGCGCTCGCGCAAGCAGCGCAAACGGCCGCCGACCCGCGCCGCTACGAGACGTTCCTCGCCTCGCGCCCCAACGCGGCGGAGGACGAGGCGGTCGCGCTGATGATCCGCCTGTGCCGCGAGACCGGCGCGCGCGTGCACATCGTCCACCACTCGTCGGCGTCTTCACTGCCGCTGCTGCGCGCGGCGAAGCGCGAGGGGCTGCCCGTCACGGCCGAGACATGTCCGCACTACCTCGTCTTCGCGGCCGAGGACGTGCCGGACGGTGCGACCGAGTTCAAATGCTGCCCGCCGATCCGCGAACGCACGAACAGGGAAGAATTGTGGCGCGCGTTGGCCGACGGCGTGCTTGACATGATCGTCTCGGATCATTCACCTTGCCCGCCGGAGATGAAGCGGCGCGACGTGGGCGACTTCCTGCAAGCGTGGGGCGGCATCTCCTCGCTGCAACTGCGCCTGCCGGTCATGTGGACGCAGGCGCGCGCGCGCGGCCTTAGTCTGGGCCGGATGGTTGAATGGCTCGCCGCCGCGCCGGCCCGGCTGGTGGGATTGGCAGAGCGCAAGGGCGCGCTCCGCGTGGGCTGCGACGCGGACATCGTCATCTTCCGGCCGGAAGCCCCGCTGCGCGTCGCGCCGGAGTCGCTGCACCACCGGCACAAGCTGACGCCTTACGTGGGCCACGTCCTGCGCGGCGTGGTCGAGACGACGTTCCTGCGCGGCGTGAAGATTTACGAGCGCGGCGAGTTTACGGGCGAGCCGGCGGGCGCGCTGCTGCTCTAGAGAGGTGTCTGCTTGATGGATTTTACCGAGTTGGTTGATCTGGCCGCCGAGCGTCTGGGCGGCGCGGTGCTGTACGCGAACGACGAGTTCTTCGCGCCGAAGGAGAATTTGTTGAAGGCAACCGCGCCCGTCTTCCTCGCGGACGAATACACGGAGCGCGGCAAGTGGATGGACGGCTGGGAGACGCGGCGGCGGCGCACACCCGGCTTCGACTGGTGCTTGATCCGCTTGGGTCTGCCCGGCGTCGTGCGCGGCGTCGTCGTGGACACGAGCTTCTTCCGCGGGAACTACCCGGAGCAGTGTTCAATCGAAGCCTGCGCGGTTGACGGGCAGCCGGACGTGGAGCAGTTGTTGGGCGAGGCGACCGCGTGGCACGAGTTGCTGCCGCTGATGCAGCTTAAAGGCGACGCGCAGAATTCGTTCCCGGTAGAGGCGGGCGAGCGCGTCACGCATCTGTGTTTGAACATCTACCCGGACGGCGGCGTCGCACGCGTGCGCGTCTACGGCGAGGTCGCGCCGGACTGGGCGCGGCTCGCGCGCGGCGGCCTCGTTGACCTCGCGGCGGTCGAGCACGGCGGGCTGGTGCTGGCGTGCAGCGACATGTTCTTCGGCCACCGCCACAACCTGATCATGCCCGGCCGCGCCGCAAACATGAGCGATGGTTGGGAGACGAAGCGGCGGCGCGGCCCCGGTTACGACTGGTCAATCATCAAACTCGGCCGGCGCGGGCGGATCGAGCAGATCGAGATAGACACGGCGCACTTCAAGGGTAACTACCCCGAAAGCTGCTCGCTCGAAGGCTGCGACGCGCCGGAGTGGGCGACCGAGCCGGCGGCGCTCGACGACTGCCCGTGGACGGAACTTCTGCCGCGCACGAAGCTGCAAGCGCACACGCGCCACCTCTTCAACGACGAAGTGAAGGACGTGGGCGCATTGACGCATGTGCGCTTCAACATCTACCCGGACGGCGGCGTGAGCCGCCTGCGCCTGTACGGGAGGCTCGCGGATGGCGGCGCATGAAGGTCTCGCACGCCTCGACTCGCTCGACGCGGGCGCGGCCGAAAGCGAGTTGCTGAAGTGCTGCGGCTCGACGGCGTGGGCGCGTCAGGTGGCGGCGCGGCGCCCGTTCGCGGACGTGGAAGAGTTGCTGCTGACGGCCGACGAGGTCTGGTGGGGCTTGGGTGCGCGCGACTGGCAGGAGGCATTTAGCAGTCACCCGAAGATCGGGGAGGGTAAGGCGGCGAAAGCGCAGGGCGAGCAGGCGGCGGCATGGTCGGAGCAGGAGCAGGCGGGCGCACGCGCGGCGGAGCAGGCGACGCTTGACGAACTGCGGGCCGCGAATCGCGCCTACGAGGAGAAGTTCGGGCACATCTTTATCGTCTGCGCGACGGGCAAGACGGCCGCGCAGATGCTCGGCATTCTGCGGGCGCGACTCGCCAACGACCCTGGCATAGAGCTACGCAACGCCGCCGACGAGCAGCGCAAGATCACGCGGCTGCGGCTGGAAAAACTGCTGGCCGGGAGTTAAGCGGCCTGAGGGGTAGGTGAAATCGAACTCGATAGTTTGCGCAGGGATTAGGGCATGAACCACGAAAGCACACGGAACAGCACGAAACAAGTTGCCTGCGTTCTTCGTGTTGTTTCGTGTGCTTTCGTGGTTCATCTCTTACCTCATAGCCGTTCAACCGTAGGTTAAATCAATCATGGGCGCGATCACGACACACGTCCTCGACATCTCGCGCGGCCGGCCCGCGGCCGGCGTCACGATCAGTCTTGAGCTTCAGTCGGATCAAGGCTGGCAGGCGTTGGGGCGCGGAACGACGGACGCCGACGGGCGACTGCGCACGCTGCTGCCCGACGATTTCAAGCTCGCGCCCGGCATCTACCGGCTCACGTTCGAGACGGGCGCGTACTTCGCGGCCCAACAGGTGGAAAGTTTTTACCCGCAAGTCGAGATCACCTTCGTCGTCCGCGCGGCGGCCGAGCACTACCACGTGCCGCTGCTGCTCAGCCCGTTCGGCTACTCTACCTATCGCGGGAGTTAAATGTGATGCGACTGCCTCCGGACGTGAGCGAATGGCTCAACCTCTGCGCGCGCTGGTTCCACGTCTTCGCCGGCATCCTCTGGATCGGCACGACCTATTATTTCACGTGGCTCGACGCGCGCCTCTCCGAGAGCGAGCGGGCGGCGCAGGGCGACGCGAAGCCGCAGGTCTGGATGGTACACAGCGGCGGCTTCTACGTGGTCGAGAAGCAGAAAACACCGGCGGCGCACGAGCTACACTGGTTTCGCTGGGAGGCGGCGCTGACGTGGCTGAGCGGCGTAGTCCTGCTCGTGCTCGTCTATTACCTCGGCGGCGCGCTCGTCGATCCGGACGTGCGCGACATCGGCCTGCCCTACGCCATCGCCTTCAGCGTCGGCGTGCTCGTCGTCGGCTGGGTCGTCTATGACCTGCTGATGCTGTCGCCGCTCGGCCGGAACGAGAGACTGTTCGCGGTGCTGGCCTACGCGCTGCTCGTCGGCGTGGTCTATCTGCTGACGCACGTCCTGAGCGGGCGCGCGGCCTACATCGAGTTGGGCGCGCTCTTCGGCACACTGATGGCGGCGAACGTCTGGATGCGGATTCTGCCCGCGCAGCGCAAGATGATCGCGGCGACCAAAGCCGGCCAAGCGCCCGACGCCGCGCTCGCCGCCCAGGCCAAGCTGCGCTCGAAGCAGAACACCTTCATGGTTGTGCCCGCCGTCTTCACCATGATCAGCAACCACTTCCCCAGCGCGACCTACGGCAGCCGCTACAACTGGATCATCCTGTCCATCCTGATTCTCGTCGGCTGGGTCGCCGCGAAGTTCATCCGCCGCGCGTGAGGTGGCACAACTCGTGTCAGTCCACACCGACGGTCAACTCTATGTACCTCGTCCAGCTTCTCCTGCCGCTCTACGACAACGACAAGCAGCCGTTCGGGCGCGCGGCCTTCGACCGCGTGCGCAACGAGTTGACGGAGCAGTTCGGCGGGGCGACCGCCTTCCGGCGCGCGCCGGCCGAGGGCGTGTGGCAGACCGAAGGCGGCGAGGTGAGCCGCGACGAGATCGTGATCTTCGAGGTGATGACCGGCGAGTTGGATCGCGCGTGGTGGGCGCGCTACCGCGCGGAGCTTGCGCACCGCTTCCGGCAGGAGGAGTTGATCATCCGCGCGAGCGAGATGGAACAGCTTTAGCCGGCGCGGGCTGCGATCAATCTTGCGCGGCCGACACGTCAGACTCGGACGGCTGCGGCTGCGCGGTCGCGCGACCCCAGAGGCGGCTGAGCGCGTCCATGTCGCCGTTGAACTGATCGCGGTCGCAATTGCCAACGCCGGGCACGGAGTGCGGCTCAGGGCCGAAATTTCCGTCCGTGTATTGCCACATCGTCCACGTCGGCCAGTTCGCGGGCACGTGCGCGACGGGGCCGTACTCCGATAGCCAGAACCAGCAGTTTGCCAGCGGCGCGGACTTGTTCGCGCCGAGCAGTTGCTTGACGTAAGAGCCGGAGTAGAAGCCGGGCCAGCGCCCCAGCGCCTGCTCCACCTCGGTCACGAACTGCTCCGCGCCCGCGAGCGTCATGCTCGCGCCCTGCTGGTTCTGTTCAAAGTCGAGCACCAGCAAATCCTGCGGCCCCGGCTTCACGATGGAGAGGAAATAGTCGGCCTGCGCCCGCGCGTCGTCGCCCGTCGCAAAATGGTATGCGCCCCACCAAAGGCCCGCCGCCGTGGCCTGACTGCGGTGCATGGCGTACTTCGGATCGACGTAGCCCGTCCCTTCGGTCGCCTTGTGTATCACGCCGACGATGCCGGCGGCCTTAACGGCGTTAAAGTCCGTCACGTTATTGAAGTGCGAAAGGTCTATGACGACGTTCAGGGACATGCTGTGACCTCCGTCGGAGAGTTGGCCCGCCTTGTGCAGGGCGTGAAGCTTAGCACGCGGGCGGCTGAGGGCGCGCGCGAAATAACGTTGCGGCCCGCGCGGCAACGCGCGCTCACTCCTTGAGCAGAGTCGCCTGTGAAGCGATGACCTGCCAGCGCCCGTCGCGTTGCGCGAACACGTCGGTGAAGCGGAGCGTGACCTTCACCTCCGCGCCGCGGTAGCGCCCGGCGGCGTGCGTCCGCCCGGTCACGACGGCCCAATCGCCGAACGAGCGGACGTTGATCTCGTCAATGTGTCCGGAGGTGAGTTGGCGCTCGCCCGTGTCGAACCCTTCGGCCAGCACCTCCGGCTTCGTCAGCACGCGCCCCGCCACGTCAATCACGCTCCAGTCGTCGGCCAGCGTGCGCTCGACGAACGCGCGGTCGCTCGCGATCCAGGCGGCGACCAGCCCACGTTCGATGGTGCGTAACTGCTCCGCCACGGCCGCGTCCGCGGCCGTCTCTGATTTGCCCATTAAGGTTTTCTCCGAAGTTGAGCGGCGGCCGTCAGGCGCAGGCTTTAATCGCGCCCGCGTAAGCCGCCGTCAACTCATGCTGGTCTGTGATGCGGATGCCGAGGTCGCGCAGCAGCCCGTCCTCCAAGCCGTAAATCAGGCCGTGCACGGCCAACTCCTGCCCGCGCGCCCAGGCGTTCTGCACAATCGTCGTGCGGCTGACGCTCAACACCTGTTCGATCACGTTCAACTCGCACAGCCTGTCCAGCCGCCGCTCGTCGTCGGCGAGCCGCGCGAGCAGCGCCGCGTGGTTGTGCATCACGTCCTGCACGTGACGCAGCCAGTTGTCAATCAGGCCGAGTTGGAGATTCTCAAACGCCGCCCGCACACCGCCGCAGCCGTAGTGGCCGCAGACAATGACGTGGCGCACCTTCAGCGCCTCGACGGCGAATTGCAGCACCGACAGGCAGTTGAAATCTGTGTGCACCACCAGATTCGCCACGTTGCGGTGGACGAACAACTCGCCGGGCATGAGACCGACCAACTGCTCCGCCGGCATGCGGCTGTCCGAGCAACCGATCCACAGGTAGGAAGGGGTCTGCTGCTTGGCCAAGGTCTGAAAGAACTCCGGCTCGTCTGCCTTGATGCCCGCGGCCCAGGCTCTGTTCTGCTCCAACAGGGCGCTCAAATCTTTCATGGCGTCAGATTGTACCAACAGGGTGTCGGGCCGCCTAACGGTTGTCGCGGCACGCCGGCTAATCAGCTTCGCCCGCGCGTCGCTCGTCCAGCACATGCAAGAACTCGATCAAGCCTTCCGGCACGAGCCTCATGTGCCTGTCCTGCATCTCTGCCGGCGACAGCCATCTGGCCGTAAACCCCGTGTCGGTCTCCACTCGATAACCTGGAATCTCATGGCCCTGAATTTCGTCGCGCCCGTAGATGTCCTTGTCCGTAAACTCGGCGTCGTAAACGAAGACGACTTCGTGCCCCGGCTCGCCCTCATACACGAAGATGTTCTCCAGGACGCACAGCAACTCCACGCGCTCTATCTCCGCCCCCAACTCCTCCCTTATCTCACGCCGCACGGCGTCCCGACTATGCTCGCCAAACTCAATGCCGCCGCCCAGAGGCCGGCAGTAATAATTCCCCTTGACCGCGTCGTACCCTTCAGCCACCAGCACGCGCCGCCCGCGACGAAACAGGCAGATGGCAATCGGGCGGATACGGTCTTTGTCCATGACGAAGCGTGTTGGGCGTCGCGCAGCCAGATGGCGGCACTATAGATGTTGCCGCCCTTTCAGAATCCGCACGAACGAGCCGGAGCGCAGTTCCGGCAGGGTCAGGCTGGAGCGTTGCAGGGCTTCCTCCTCGGTGAGCGCGCCGCAGTTGACGGCGCGGAGGAAATAATTCAACAGCCCTTGGCCCGTGGCGGCGTCGTCGAACACGTCGCCGACGAGCGTGGCCTTGGCGGCTTTTTCGACGAAGTTGCGGAGGCGTTCGGAGGCGGCGTCCAGGCTTTCGAGGAAGAAGGCGAAGACGGCGGCGTAGCGGGTGGGGAGTTGCGCGGGGTGCAAGTCCCAGCCCTGGTAGAAGCCGCCCGCGAGGGAGTGCTGGACGTGCTGGTAGTGCAAGGCCCAGGCGCGGTGGACGGTGCGGCGGTTCTCCTCGACTTGCACGGGCGTGAGTTGTTGACCGTCGGCGGCGCGGTGCGGGGCGACGGGCATGATGTTGGTCGCGCCGTCGGAGAGCCAGACACCTGTGCCGCCGAACGCGACCTGCATCATGTGCTTGGCGAAGTCGCACGCGGGGTGCAGCATGTGTTGGTGCGCGGCGGTGATGTTGCAGCTTGCGGTGTAGTCATACGTGCCGAAGTGCGCCGCGATGCAGCGCCCGCGCGTGGCGGCGAGCAGAAGCGGCAGGTTGATTGCGCCCTCGTGGTTGATGATGGACTGCGTCGTCTCGATCATCATCTCCATCTTGAGTGCGCCGGCCGGGAGACTCAACTGCGGCTCAAGCTGCTCGAAGACGGCGGTGAGCGCCGCCGCCTGCGCTGGAGCGACGATCTTGGGCAGCGTGACGACGAAGTTGTCGGGCAGACACCCGGCCTCCGCGACGAGCGTGGACAGAAAAATGTCGAGCGTGCGGAAGCTGCGCGCGCGCAACTCTTCGGTGAAGGGCTTGATGCGGATGCCGATGAAGGGCGAGAGTGTGCCGGCCTGCATCCCGGCGGCGACTTCGCGCGCGGCCGCCTCGGCGTGCCCGTCCTCTTCGGCGTCGGGGCGGTTGCCGTAGCCGTCCTCGAAGTCTATGCGGAAATCTTCGACCGGCTCGCGGGTGAGCTTCTCCTGCACGCGCGCGTAGATGGTGTGCGCGAGTTGCGCCGCCGCGCTGGCGGGCGCGACGAACTCGCTGCCTTCAAAGGGGACGCGCAGTTGCGCGAGTTGTTCCGGCTCGGCGGGCAGGACTTCAGCGCCGGGGAGACCGACGGCGCGGGCGAACAGCAGCGCGTCGGGCGCGAACTGTGCGAGCGCGCGCAGGGCCAGCGCGCCGAGGCGCTGCGGCGTGTCCGACTTGAACAGGTGTGCGCCGCCGTAGACGGTGTGGACGGGCTGGCGGCGGCCCGACTCGCCGGGGTAGAGGCGGGCGAACTCGGCGTTGGCCTGTTGCAGACGGGCGTTGATGTCGCGGGTGGCGTCGGCGGTGAGCGATGTTTTCATGTTGCGCCTCGTGGAAGAATTGGAGCGGGCCGGGGAGATTTAACCGCAGAGGGCGCGGAGCGGGCCGCGAAGGACGCAAAAAACATCTCTGCGGCCCTGCGGCGGCTCTCTTCGCGCCCTCTGCGGTTAAATCACTTCACTGAAAGACCTGATCCACCGGGACGATGTGGACGTTCTCGGGCCGCACGTCGAGCTTGAACGCCTCGATGATCTTGTCCTCGTCCAGAATGTCCTGTGGCTTGGGCGAGACGTAAGTGATCGGCGTGGGCTTGCCGGAGAGCAGCGCGTCGCGGAAACCTTCGGCGTCCTTCGTGACGATGACGATGCGCAGGCGGTTGGTCGCCAGGTGCTCGCGGATCGCGCGGTTCACGTCGGCGAGCGTCAGCCGCGCGAGCTGCTCGCGGAGGTAGTCGTTGAAGTCGCCGATCTTGTAGTAGCGGCTGTCGAGCGCGTAGCCCAACTGCGCGTCCTGTGTCGCCGTCAGGATGTTCGAGTATTTGGACAGGAACTCGCGCGTCGCCTCGAACGCCTCCTGCGACAGCCCGTCGCGCACCAGCCGGTCGAACTCGTAGAGCGCGGCGCGCAGGGCGAACATGCCGTTCTGCGGCTCGACGGGTCTGATCCAGATTTGGAAAATCTGCTGCTGGCGCGCGAGGTTCGGATCAGGCTCGAACTGGAACATGCCGCGCGGGAAGTATTCGACGTAGGCGTAGTCGCCGTAGTTCAGGCCGCGCGCCTCGCGCAGGCGCTGGTAGAGGTAGCTGTTCGACGAGCGGTGCTGCCCCAGGTAAGAGGCGACGAGCGCGAGCGCGGGCCAGTCCTTGTCGGCGCGGGTGACGTTGACGGGAAAGCCGATGGAGATGGCGGTCGAGCGCGTGTCGCGCTTGATGATGTCCACGCGCGTGCCGGCGTCGAGCTTGGGCGTGAAGAAGTTGTTCGCCGTCGTCGTGCCGGCCGGCAGTTTGGCGAAATCGGCTTTGACCTTGGCGGGAAAGCCCGCCGGGTAGCCGCCCGCGAGACCGAGCACGAAGTTGGCGCGCGTGTAGTGCTGCCGGTAGAAGTCGCGCACGTCGTCGAGCGTGATAGCTTCGAGGGCGCTGACACGCCCCGCGTTGTGATGCCCGTAGGGGTGGCCGGCGTAGATGATGTTGTAGAGGTACTCCTTGCCGAGTTCCTCGTCGTTCGACTGGCGCAGGCTCACCTTGAGGTAGTTGAGTTGATCCGTCTTCAGGCGCGTGAAGTCGTCCTCGCGGAAGCCGGGGTCGAGGAGCATCTGGCTGATGATCTGGTAGTACTTCTGCAAGTTGTCGGCGTGCGTCGTGCCGACGAAGACGGTCATCTCCTTGTCCACCTGCGCGCCGAAGCCGGTCGCCATCGGGTAGAAGGCTTCGACGATCTGCTCGTAGGTCATCCGGCGCGAGCCGCCCTGCGCGAGCATGGCGGCGGTCAGGCTGGCGACGCCCTCTTTGGCCGGCGGGTCGTCGGCCGAGCCGGTCATGAACAGGATGCGGAACGAGATGAGCGGCGCGCGCGTGGGCAGCAGCACGTCGCGGGCGGCGTCGGCGGACGCCGCGCCTCTGGCCGCGGCGGCGCGCGCAGGCTTACGTTGGGCAAGTGTCGGCATGGTCGAGAGTGCGAGCAGGCAGATGACGAGTGTGGTCGAGAGTGTGCGCTTGAACATTAGCGTCCGCCCTCCTTTCGCGCCGTTTTGTCGCCCGCCTTGTGTGTGAGCGTGACGACGGTGCGGTTGTTGTCGGTGAAGTAGCGGCGCGCGGCGGCGCGTATGTCTTCCGGCGTGACCGCGTCGGCGAGCGCGAACACCTTATTGATCGTCTCCGGCGTGCGGCGCAGCGCGATGTAGGGCGCGAGTGCGCCCGCGATTGCCTCTGAGCTGTTCATCGCCTGCGCGAAGCCGTAGCGGAAGCGCGAGCGCGTGTTGTCGAGGTCTTGCTGCGACACCGGCTCGGTCGTGTAGCGTTTGAACGTGTCGAGAATCTGCTGGCGCACGTAAGGCACGTCCTTCTCGTCCTTGACGCGCGCGAAGGCGGCGAAGAGTTCCTGATCCTTGTGATCCTCCGCTCCGGCGCTGATGAAGTCGGTCTTCTGCTCCTTGATGACGAGCCGCTGGTAGAGGTCGGAGTTTTCGCCGAAGGCGATGGACGAGAGCAGGTCGAGCGCGATCTTGTCCTTGTCGGTGTCCGAGTAGGCGGGCGTGCGGAAGGCGACGACGATGTAAGGGAGCGTCGGGTTCGGCCAGTCCACAGTCGCCTCGCGCGGCGCGTCCTGCGCAGGCTCCGCGGGGATGTCCGGCACGTATGAGCCGCGCTCCCAGTTGCTGAAGTACTGCTTGACGAGCGACAGGGCGCGCTGGCGCGTCACGTCGCCGACGATGGTGATGGTTGTGTACTCGGGCCGGTAGTAGCGTTTGTAGAAGTCGAGGCTGTACTGGTACTGGTTCGGCATGTCCTCGATGTCTTTGATGTAGCCCATCGTGGTGTGCGCGTAGGTGTGCGTCTTGAACGCGGTCTCGCGCAAGACTTCAAAGAGCTTCGAGGTCGGGCTGGCGCTGTTCTTGTTGTACTCGCCCAAGATCGCGCGCGTCTCCGTCTTGTAGTTCGCCTCCGGGTACTTCAGGTACTGGAAGCGGTCGGCTTCGAGCTTGAGCACGGCGTCCAGGTCTTCCTTCGAGAAGACCTCGTGATAGACCGTGCGGTCGTCCGACGTGTAGGCGTTCGACGACGCGCCGGCCTTCTTCAGGATCAGGTCGCGCTGTTCGGGCGTGTAGTTCTCACTGCCGCGGAACATCAGGTGCTCGAACAGGTGCGCGTAGCCGCTCTTGCCGGCCTCGATCTCGTTGCGCGACCCCGTGGAGACGACGATGTAGAGCGCGACGAGATTCGGGTAGTCGGTCGGGACGGTGACGAGGCGCAGCCCGTTCGGCAGATCGTCAATCGTGTAGGCGTAAGGGAAAATCTTGCGCGGGGGTGCGGCCTTTTTGCCGCCGCCGCGCGACCGCCCCTGCGCCAGCGCGAGCGCCGGCAGGCACAGCAGAAGCGAGACGAGAAGTAGCGTCTTCATAGCTATAAACTCCCTCAAGTGCTGTCGTCAGATTTTGTTGGTGACGGGCGGATTATAGCCGATGGAAATCGGGTCGGTGAAGCGGCCACGCGCGCGCGGGCGGGAAAAACGTCCGGCCCGCGCGCCGCGATAATGTTATCTTCTGCCCGCCCTATGTCGCGCATCTGGATCGATCTCGCCAACTCGCCGCACGTGCCGTTCTTCCGCGCGCTCATCCCGGAGTTCACAGCGCGCGGGCACGAGGTGCTGACGACGGCGCGGGAGTTTGCGCAGACGGTCGAGCTGGCCGAGCGCGCGGGGCTTGGCGCGACCGTGCTAGGCGGGCACGGCGGGCGCGGGCTGTTGGGGAAGGCGGGGAATCTCGTCGGGCGCGCGGGCGTGCTCGCGCATTGGGCGCGCGGGCGCGGGTTCGCGCTCGCCGTCAGCCACAACTCTTACACGCAACTCGTCGCGGCGCGCGCGCTCGGCATCAAGGCGGTGACGCTCATGGACTACGAGCACCAGCCGGCGAATCATCTCGCGTTCCGGCTCGCGGCGCGCGTCGTCGTGCCGCGCGCGTTTCCCGCGGCGGCGTTGCGCAAGTTCGGCGCGGGCGCGCGCAAGGTGCGCCGCTACGCCGGCACGAAGGAGGACGTTTACCTCGCGGACTTCACGCCCGACCCGGCGACGCCCGCGCGCCTCGCCGAGTTGGGCGTCGCGCCCTCAGACATACTCGTCGTCGTGCGCCCGCCCGCCCGCGACGCGCTCTACCACCGCTTTGAGAACGAGTTGTTCGACGAGTTGTTGAACCGCTTGCAGGCGCACGCGGGCGTGCGCGTCGTCATGCTCGCGCGCGGCGAGGCGCAACGCGCGCTCTATGCTGCGCGCGCCTCGGCGAGGTTCATCATGCCGCGCGCGGCGCTCGACGGGGCGAACCTGATCGCGGCGGCCGATCTGCTGGTCAGTGCGGGCGGGACGATGAACCGCGAGGCGGCGGCGCTCGGCGTGCCGGCGGCGACCATCTACGCGGGGCGCTGGGCGGCAGTGGACGAAGAACTGGTGCGTGAGGGCCGCCTGCGGCGCATCACGACGCGCGCTGACCTGGCCGACCTGCCGCTCAAAAAGAAGTCCGGGCTGAACCTGCGCCGCGCCGCGCACGTGCGCGCCGAAGTCGTCCGTCTGATCCTGGAGTAACGAGGGCGGCGGAGGGCGGCGCTGAGGCGGGCGGCGAGAAAACAGTAACCACGAAATCACACGAAGTAACACGAAGCAAGCGACACTAACCTTCGTGTGTTCTGCTTCGTGTCGTTTCGTGTGCTTTCGTGGTTAATCTCTTTTCGGCCCCCATTCTGTCGCCCAACCTGCACTCCGCTGTTGCGGTTTAGTATAAAAAGCGAAGGGGAACGGGGGTCTTTATGAACCCCGTCCCCCTTCACTCTGCGCGGCGGCCTTATGCGTCGCGGAAATGCCGCCGGGCATGGCCAGTGAGGATTTTAGTCGGAGATGACGATGCCGTCCGTGATGACGATGCCGTCGGCGAGCACGAGACCGTTGGAGATGAGGACGCCATCGGTGAGGATGATGCCGTCCGTCAGGATGATCCCGTCGGTGATCACGATGCCGTCGGCCTTCATGCCGTCGGTGATGACGATGCCGTCGGCGATGACGATTCCGTTCGAGATGAGCACGCCGTCGGTGATGACGATCCCGTTCGAGATAAGCACGCCATCCGTAATGACGATGCCGTTCGAGATAAGCACGCCGTCGCCGAGCATGCGGCCGTCGGTGAGGATGATGCCGTTGGAGACCAGCACGCCGTCCGTGATGACGATGCCGTCGCCATTCATCATGCCGTCGGTGATGACGATGCCGTCGGTGAGGATGATACCGTCAGCCAGCACCATCTGGCCGTTGTGCGCGACCACGTCGCCGTGAATGATGCCGTTGGAGATCAGCACGCCGTCGGAGATGACGATCCCGTCGGTGATGACGATGCCGTCCGTCATGAGGATGCCGTTCGAGATCAGCACGCCGTCGCCGAGCACCAGCCCGTCCGTCGTCATGATGCCGTCCGAGATCACGATGCCATTGCCGAGCGCGATACCGTTCGTCAGGAACGGGTGCTCGTTGAAGACGATGCCGTCGGCGTAGAGCACGCGGCCCGTCTGCGTGACGGTCTCGCCGCCGATTTGCACGTCCGCGTTCACAGTCGTCAAGCTCTCGCTCGGCTTGAAGACCTGATCGCCCGCGCGGAGTTTGTCGGCGTTCGGCACGAAGGCGCGCGCGATGCGGACGGCGGCGGCCGCGTTCAGCAGCCCCGCGCCCTGCGCGTAGATGCTCAGCGCCTTGCTGTTGTGGAACTGCTCGATGGGCAGCGCATGGGCGGAGCGCGTGAGCGCGGCCTTGACCATCGCCGGGCTGAGCGACTTGTTGGCTTCGAGCATCAGCGCGACCGTGCCGGCGACGACCGGCGTGGAGAAGGACGTGCCCGAATAGGTGAAGTAGGCGTTGCCGCGCGCACCCGCGGCCGTCGGCTGCACGATGCGGTCGGGCGCGGTGGTTGCGAGCGTCGTGTTCGGCTCTTGCGACATCGCGGCGACGATGCGGCGACCGGGCGCAAGCAGGTCGGGCTTCGCCAGATGATCGAACTGCGTCGGCCCCTTCGAAGACCACTCGGCCACCGTGTCGTCCGAGCGCCGCGCCGTGCCGTTCGAGTCGGTCGCGCCGACGGTGATGACGTAGGGGCTGTTGCCGGGACTGCCGACGCTGCCGTAGACGAGCCGGTGGTCTTCCGTGCGGCCCGTGTTGCCGGCGCTGGCGACGACCACGATGCCGGCGTTGACGGCGCGCGCCACCGCCTGGCAGAGCGGGTCGCGGCGGTAGGACTCGCGCACCGGCGTGCCGAGGCTCATGTTGAGGACGCGTATGCCGTAGCGCGCGCGGTTGAGGATCGCCCAGTTGACGGCGCGCATGACGCCGCTCGTCGTGCCCGCGCCGTGCTCGTCAAGGGCGCGCAGGTCAACGATGTCGGCGTCGGGCGCGACGCCCTTGTAGTTGCCCGCGTAACCGGCCGAGGCCGCGCCGTTGCCGGCCGCGACGCTCGCCACGCCCGTGCCGTGCCCGTCGGGGTCGCCCGCCATCGGGTTGTTGGTGAAGTCAACGCGGGTGAGGATGCGCGACTTGTTCTTGTTCTTCTGGAAGTCGGGGTGGGAGGCGCTGATGCCGCTGTCTATGACGGCGATGGTCACGCCCTTGCCGCTGAAGCCCGGCATGCCGGCGAGACCAGCCTGCACCTGATCGACCGCCGTCGCCTCGCGCGTCAAGCTCATCTCGGCTTTGACGGGGCGGTCGGGGCTGATGTAGTTCACGTCGTCGCGCCCGGCGAGCGTCGCAAGCCCGCTGCGGGGCACGCTGGCCACGACCGCGTCGAGCGTCTCGTAGCTCTGCTGGGTCGTGCCGCCGAGCGACGCGATGACGTTGTCCTGCGTCTGGCTGGGGCGGCCCTTCGTCTGGATGATGACGCGCACGGGCGCGTCCGTGCTCGGGCCGCCGGAGACGGAGCCGTTGCTGCCGCTCACGTTCGAGTCGAAGCCCAGGCCCGCCAGTTCGGGGGACAGCTTAGAGCTGGTGTCGGTGCCGTCGAGTTTGGTTTGCGCTTTGACCTTTGCCGGGGTGCTCAAAGGGGCGAGAGAGACGAGCAAAAGGCAGATGACGTTGAAGCAAGCTGTGGTGCGACGCAACATTTCTTTTCCCTTCTTTCATGTGCCGCGCCGTTTTGCCTGCCCAAGGGCACGAGGGAAACGGCGGCAGCACTGGCATTTCAAGTTTCGAACGGTTAATGAGGATGGAGACCGCTGACAGGCTATGCTCAGTGCGGTGAGGCTCACCAGCATGAGGCCTTCGAGTGTAGGCCGCGTTACTCTTCCGGCCTTTAACCTGTCAACGATCTTGCCCCTCTCTATGTCAACCGTCGTGCCACACCGAAGGGAAGCCACAGCATCGAGCTAACTGAAGAAATAATAAAACTTGCCCCACTGCATCCGCACCACCCCGAACACCCACAAAACCACGCCCAATTGGATACCGGCTAAACACTTATGCCCATGAATCCTTGGAATCTGGGCATTAGCGCGCAAAAGTCCTAGACCTCGGGTGAACAGGTAAAGTGTTTACCACCTAAACACTGCATACCTGGTAGCCATGTGTTTTTTTGCCTGCCGACCCCTCTTGCCCAATAAATAAAGACTTGGCCGCCGTGCTGTCTGGGCAGCACGGCGGCCACGCGCGGCACAGTCCCGAACCCCAAAGACGTGCCCGCGCCGGGCGCGCGTCTCCCCCCACTCACGCGCCCTGAGACAGTAAGCGTTCGATGGTACTCACCAACAACTCGCTATCGGCCGGCTTCCGCAGAAATACAGTTACTCCGGCGTGATACGCCGCGCCCGCACAATCATCGGCGGAGAACATCACTATCGGCATTCCCGCGCGGTTTTTCAGTTGCTTGCGGACGTAGCGGACGAGGGCGAAGCCGCTCAGGTCGGGCAGGTGGTTGTCCGTGATGAGTAAGTCGAAAACGGTGTCAGTCCACAGCTCGCGCATGGCCTCGCCGCCACTGGCGCACGTAACTACTTGCCAGCCGCGCGCCTCTAGCATTTCTCTGACGATGTCGGCGACGAGTTGATCGTCTTCGACGTACAGGATGGTGTGAGGCATCTGTGGTATCCTTGCGCCCGCTCTGTCTTTGAAAACCGGCAACGGCCAATGCGGAACTTGCCCTCACAGACCGAGTGATGGGCGTCGCCAAGAAAAGACCGCGCGAATCTTTGGCGACGAACGAGAGCGGACATATTTTAGGGACACACGTCCCTAAAAGCAAGGGCCGGGGCGACAAGCAGAAAAGGAAGCGACCGGAACGACTTGCTGAAAAACTGCTAAAGATACGAGAGCGGCTTGGATTATCGCAGGGCGGGATGGTCAGAGGCTTAGGGCTGGAGGACGAGTTGGAGCGCGACTACATCTCGAAATATGAGCGGGGCATACTCGAACCGCCCTTGCACGTGCTGTGCGCTTATGCGGACGCCGCCAACGTTTACCTTGACGTGCTCGCCCGTGATCACTTGGACTTGCCCGCCAAATTACCAAGCGCGCAAAAGCACGAAGGCGTGAGCCGCAAGCGGTGAGCGCATGAATCGGGCCAGACGTTCGATGAAATCCCTTGCCTAATAAGCCTCAGTCTCCACTACCCGGCTATAACTAGCCAGAGAGTTGTTAACCAGCACCCTGATCCTGGGGGGTGATGGCGGAGAACGTGAGCTGCCGCCACACTTTGTTGTTCCCGGTGACAGTGCCGCCGGGGACGGTCTGCCAACTCGCGCCGTCTAAATATTCCGGCCAATAAATCAGGCGGGCGACATTCCTGCCGCCCGCCTGTTAATGATGGCGGCGTGGGCGCGCACGGTCTGACTGCGCGCGCCCGCGCCCCAGGTTAAGGTCTTACGCCTACTTCTTGAACTGGAAGTTGGCGCGGTGCTCCGTGCCGTCCGCGAGCTTGACGATGAGCTGGCGGCAGGTGCTGGCCCAAGCCTTATCCGTCTTCCAGACATAGACGTACTGGTTGGCGACCGGATCGTAGTTGAGACTGCTGCCGCCTGCGTTGACCGTCTGCTCGATGTCAACGGCCGGGTCGGTCGTGCTGCACGGGTACAGGCCGGAGACGGGGAAGCCGGCCGCGAAGATGTTCAGCCCCTGGTTACCGCCGAGGCTGAACTTCACGGGGATGGCGCTGCCCGCCTGCGCCTTGTTGACGACGGGCAGGTTGTCAACGGGCTGGAAGAACCCGTTGAAGTTGTAGATCACCGAGTAGGTGGCGGACGCCGAGCCGGTGTTGCCGGCCTGGTCGGTTGTGTTAACGGTGAACGTCTTGGCCCCGATGCTGGCAGTGTTGAAGGGGCTGCTGTTGGCGACGGTGCCGACGCAAGTCGCCACGCCGGAAGTGGCGTCGGCGCAACTGTAGTTAGCGTTGACCACCTGATTGAGCAGGTAGGACGCGCTGTTGGCGGGCGCTGTGATCGTGGCGGTCGGCGCGACCGTGTCGATCTTGATGGTCTGCGAGTGCGCCGGAGTCTCGGTGTTGTTGAAGGCGTCCACCGCGTAGAAGCTGACCGTGTGCGTCCCGTCTGAAAGCGTGAACGGGGCGCTGTAGGTCTGCTGGCCGCCGCCGTCAACCTGGTACTTGATCGTCACGGCCGACACGTTGTTCGCGTCCATCGCGCTGAGCGTCACCGTGACATTGCTCACGTACCAGGGGCTGTTGCCGGCCGTGCCGCTCAGGCTGCTGCTGCTCGTGGGCGGCGTCGTGTCCTGCACCGTCACATGGAAAGTGGCCGGCGCGGACGTGTTGTGGTGCGCGTCCGTCGCCGTGCAACTGACCGTGTGCGTGCCGAGCGCGAAGGTGCTGCCGGAGGCCGGCGTGCAGACGGTCGCGACGCTGCCATCAACGATGTCGTTGGCCGTCGGGTTGCTGAAGTTGACGGCCGCGCCGTTGGGGCCGGTCGCCTCGGCCGTGATGTCGGCCGGCACGGAGCCGGCATCGATCACGGGCGGCGTCGTATCTTGCACCGTTACGTTGAAGCTTTGGGCGGCGGACGTGTTCGGCGTCGGCGCGTTGTGATCCGAAGCCGTGCAGGTCACAAGCGTCGTGCCGAGCGGGAACAGGTCGCCCGAATGGTGGTCGCAGTTGACCGTCGGGTTGGCGTCCACCAGATCGGTCGCCGACGCTTCGGTGTAAGTCACATGCGCCCCGTTCGGGCCGGTCGCCTCTGCGGTTTGATCGGCCGGTACGGTCAGCGTCGGCGGCGTCGTGTCCTGCACGGTCACGTTGAAGCTGCCGGTCTCGGTGTTGCCGGCGTTGTCGGTCGCCGAGCAGTTGACCGCGGTCGTGCCGAGCGTGAACGTGCTGCCCGAAGCAGGGGTGCAGCCGGACGAGGCGACGCCGCTCGTGAGGTCGGACGCGCTCGAACTGTAGCTCACGGCCGCACCGCCGGGGCCGGTCGCCTCTTCCGTGATGTCTGCGGGCAGGGAGAGCGACGGCTTCGTCTGATCAATCTTGATCTGAATTGACTGCGGCGTTTCGGCGTTGTTGCGGTTGTCCGTGGAGGAGAAGCTGACGGTGTGTGTGCCGTCGCTGCTCAGGGTGAACGGGGCGCTGTACGTCTGCGGCGGGCCGCCGTCAACGCTGTAGGACGTGCTCTGGACGCCGGACGGATCGGACAGCGGGTAGTCGGTCGCGCTGAGCGTGACCATCACGGGGCCGGTGTACCAGCCGTTAGTGCCGTTCGGGGCGGGCGGGGAGAGGGTGGCGGTCGTCACCGGCGGATCGAGTTCCGTCACGCTGAGCGTCGCCGCGTTGGACGTTTGGGCCGCGCCGCAGGCGTTGGTGAAGACGGCGCGGAACTGTGTGCCGTCCTGCGCAAGCGTCGCGCCCGTCACCATGTAGGTGTAGCTGAGCGCGCCGGGGATCGGGCTGAAACCGCCGCCGCCGGGGGCTTGCTGCTCCCACTGCACCGAAGGCATCGGCGCGCCGGTGGCGTTGACCGTGAAGCTGGCGTTCTGGCCCGTCAGGATCGAGGCGTTGGCGGGCTGCTGCGTGATGACGGTCGGCACGTTGACGGTCAGCAACGCCGCGGAGGACGTGACCGCCGGGCCGCACGCGGTCGTGACCACCGCCTGGTAAAGTTTGCCCGTGTCGGTCGCCGCGGCCGTGAACTGAAGGTTGTCGGTCGCGCCGTTGTTGTTGACCGCATGGGGCGGGCCGAAGTTGATATAACTCATGCCGCCGTTGTCGCTCACCTGCCACTGGACGGTGCGCGGGGCCGTGCCGTCGAACTGCACCTGGAACTGCGCGAGCGCGCCCTCGCAGACGGTCAGCGCGACGGGCTGTTTGGTGATCGCAGTCAGTGGCGTGCCGCTGACCTGCATGTAGTTGCTGTTCCGCGTGACGTTGGCGCTGTCGGTCACGCTGAACAGGTAGAACTTGCCGTCGGCGCTGACGTTCAGGTTCGGGTTCGTGGCCGAGTGGAGGGAGATGGCGTCGGCGCTGCCGCCGATGTTGGAGGTCAGAGTGAAAGTGCCGCTGGCGACCTGGCTGCCGGCGTTGAGCGCAAAGCCTGAGACAGTACCCGCGTACCACTTGTAGCTGTACGTGCCCGTAGTATTAGCCTGCCTGAGCTGGCCCACCAGCACCGCCGGGGCGTTGGCGCAGGGCTGACCGCCGGAGAGCGTCGTGATGCTGAAGGTTGTGTTGTTGTTGGCGCTGAAGGTGTCGGTGAAGACGGTCTGCGCCCAACGGCCGGAGGTCTGGCCCGTGGCCGACAGCGTGTACCTGACGCCGCGATCCTGTTCGGTCGTCGCGTATTCCGCGTTGGAGATGTGGCCGTCGGCGTCCGCCGTGGCGGACAGGTTGCTGTCGCCGAGGGCCTGACCGTCGCGCTCTTTGTGGAGTTGCAGGCTGACCGTCTCGCCCGCGTCCCAGCCGCCGCCCGTGATGGTCACGGTCGCGCCCGGCTCGTAGTCGTCCTGATCGGTCGCGATGGTCGCGAGCCGTTGGTCTTGGGCGGGGTCTTGGGCGGCCGCGCGGGTAAAGGCCGGCGCGGGCGCGGGCAAATTATTATTGCTATGTGTCGCTGGCGCAGTGGCGGAGCGCGTCGCTTGCTGGCCGAGCCAGGTGCGGACGTGCTTCGCGGATGAAGTGGTCGAGAAGGTCGCGGTCGTCAGCGCCGCGACCAGTGCGACGAGTCCGACGAGGCGGACGCGTCTGCTGGGGGGATGTTTGGTCATAGTCATTTTCCTTTCACGTTCACCGGAGTGGGGCAAGAGGGCCGGGGCTGCGCGGCACGCGGCGGCCGCGGAGCAGGCACGTTAGTTTTGGGCGAGAGAGCGGTTCAGACAAATTTATGACGGGTGAAGGCGACGGCGACGCCATAGCGGCCATCGGCTTGCGGCTCGACGCGCAGCACGACGCCGCGCACGGCAAGGCGCGGCGCGGCGGGCGCGTCCATTTGCGAACGGTTTGAAAATCTGATGATGGCTGTCAGACGTGTGCCCGGCACGAGGCGGTGTGGGAGGTAGAGGTACAGACCGCCCGCGCTCACGTTTTCCAGCCGCGTGTGGAGTTTGAAGTTGCGCCCGGCGGCGTCCGCGCCGCGCACGCGCAGGTGGTAAGACTTGTGGATGCGCACTTGTTGCCGGCCGCCGTGGGGGCGGCGGCCGGGCACTGCGGTCGGGTTTGCGATCAACTGCGTGCTCATCCGTGTTGGGGGAGCGCGGGCGCGAAGGCGGAGACTAAAACCTTCGACGCACGCACCGGACGGCACAGTCAATACCTGCTGTGCGCGGGCATAATATCCCCGCCGCCGCCCGCGCGCATGAGCCGATGCGACCTTTTTTCTAGTATGACGCGCGCAATCTTATCCGCCCCCGGTTAGTACGAAAATACTACCCGCAGCTTCATGCCCGCTGCGCAGAAACTAGCTGGCAAGCCGAAGCCCTTTGCGTTCTTTGCGGCTCGCTCTGCGCCCTTTGCGGTTAAGAGAAAAGCTTTAACCGCAAAGGGCGCAGAGCGAGCCGCCGTAGGGCCGCGAAGAGTTGTAGCTTTTCAAACCACTGCTCGCCGCTCACTCTTCGTCGAGGTTGTGCTTGTGCGCGTAGATGAATAGCTCGATGCGGTTCTCGACGCCGAGCTTGGGGTAGATCGAGGCGAGGTGGTTGCGCAGCGTGTGCTCGCTCATGTTCAGTTGCTCGGCGAGCTTCCGGTTGGTCGCGCCGCGCCCCCGCGCGACGGCCACCACGACGCGCCGCTCGGTCGGCGTGAGCGCGGCGAGCTTCAGCGCCTCCGGGTCGGCCGCCGGCCGCTCGCGCGCGCCGGCCAACTCGCCGAAGAGGCGGCCCGTCGCGTCGCGGTCGAGCCAGAGCTGGCCGGCGTGCACCTTCTCAATCGCCTTCAGGAGCAGTTCGACGGGCGCGGTCTTGTGCAGGACGCCGCGCGCCCCGGCGAGCACCGCGCGGTCGTGCAGACTGGTGTCGCGCAGGCCCGTCAGGATGAGCACGCGCGCGTCCGACTCGCGCCGCAGATCGGGCAGGAAGTCGAGGCTGCAATCGCCGTCGAGGTCTAGATCGAGGAGGATGACATCGGGCCGCGCCGTGCGCGCGAGCGCGAAGGCAGCGGCGCGGTCGGTCGCCTGACCCACGACCTCCATGCGTGGGCGCTCGGCTTCGAGCAGGCGGCTGATGCCCCAGAGGATGGTCGGGTGATCGTCAACCAGCAGGACGCGGATCGGCTGAGTCGGAGAGTCGGGCATCGCTGCTATCTCACTCGCTGTCGCTCTTTCGTCAACTGCTATAGCGCGCTCGGTCACAGCGGGATCACGACGGCGACGGTCGTCTGCCCGTCGCGCCGTTCGACGTGGGCCGCGCCGCCGAGCGCCGCCGCGCGCTCGCTGATCGAGCGCGGCACGAAGCCGTTGGTCTCGGCCGCGGCGTCGTTCGTGATGCGCAGGACGAACTCGTCGTCGGCGCAACGCATGCTGATCTGCGCGCGCCGGGCCTGCGTGTGCCGGCGTATGTTGCTCAAGCCTTCGCGCACGATCTGAAAAGCCTCGGCCGCCAGCCGGTCGCTGACGGACACGCCCGCCGGGGCTTCCACCTCCACGTCAATGCCGTAGAACTCCCTGAAGCGGAGCGCCTGCTGGCGGACGGCCGAGAGCAGCGCGGTCTCCGGCTGCTCCGCGCCCGCCCCGCGCAGACGATGCACGTAGCCGCGCAACTCGCCGATGCTCTCGGCGGCGCGCGCGATCAGTTCGTCAACCTCGCGCGCCCAGGGCGTATCGGGCGGGATGCGGCGGCGCAAGCCCTCAAGCGCCAGCTTGAGACCGATGTAGGGTTGGATCGTGCTGTCGTGCAGATCGTGCGAAATCTTGGTGCGCTCCCGGCCCGCCGCCTCGGAGGCGAGCCGGTCGAGCAGGCGCACGTGCTCGATGGTGGGCAGCAGTTGCTCGACGAGCTGGCGCACGAATTCCAGATCGGACGGATCGTAAACCCTGCGCCGCGCCGTCAGGTAGAAACGGCCGATCAACTGCTCGCGCAGCACGAGCGGCACGGTGATGAACGAGCCGCATTCGAGCAGATCGGCGAGCGCGGCACAGGCGTCCGCATCGGCCGTCGCCGTCCTGCCCTCGGCCAGATCGTAAGCGTAAATTTTCTGCGCGCGCGGCACAGGCCCGTCCGCCCGCTGAAAGACCACCGCGAGCCGTGCGGGCAGCGGCATGAGCGCGGCGAACAGTTCCGGCGGCGCAGGCTCTGCGCGCACGTTGTTGTCGGCGCGGCCGCGCTCGGCGCGTCGTAGCTGGTGCGTCGGCCCGTCGCGCAGGACAAGCAGGCAGGCGTCCGCGTCGAAGAAGGCGCGCACGTGCTCCATCAGCGAGGCGATGGTCTGGTCAACGCCGAAGCGCGGGTTCGACAGGCGGTTCACCTCTTTCAGCAACGCGAGCCGCCGCTTCAGCACGATCTCGCGCCCGCCCCAGTAAGCCATCATGTAGCCGAGCACGAGCAGGTAGACGGGGCGGAGCAGGAAGCGGTTCAACTCGAAGCCCGCCCCGGCGGGCGCGCTCGCGTAGCCAACCGCCGTGAACAGCAGCGCGGCGGCGAGCGTCACGCGCAGACCCTCGGCGCAGCCCCAGCGGAAGGCCGCGACCATGATGGCGAAGAAGAAGAAGAAGAAGAAGACGCTGCTCGTGCCGCCGCTGAGCAGAATGAAGAGCAGATACCAGCCCACGTCGATCCAGTGCGCGGCGCGCAAGGGGCGCACGCGGGGTCGCCGGCCGGTGAGCAGGTAGAGCGTAAGGCTGAACAGGCAGTAGCAGGCGAGCGCGCTGTAAGTGAGCGCGACGAGCCGTGCCGGCTCAGCCGGGTCAAGGTAGATGATGACGAGCGCCGACAAGGCCAGGACGAGCCTCATCAGCCGGATCATCCGGGTGTCTATCGAGGTGATCGCGTCCTGTTCGGCGCGACGCGCCCCGAGGTTGTAGGATGCGGGCGGCCAGTTCACCTGCTCACCTCTGAACAAGCGCGGCGTGCGCTGCTAGCGCGGCGCGTAGGCGTCGGGCTGGGCCGGCGACGGGAATAGCGGCCGGCGCTGACGCGGTGTGCTGTGTTTTCAACGCATCAGCAACACTCATACCCGTAGGGGTTGCGCCTTTATGCGCGCATATGTCGGCGCTCGGCGGGGCCGGCGTAGACCTTTGTGGACGGCCCGGCGGCCCGTCTGTCCACGTAAGTGGACAGGGCGCGCGCCGCGACGGGGGAATGACGCTTGGGAACGGACGCGCGCGGACGGACTGACTTTGACGAGGCGGGAGTATAGACGCGGGGCGACGCGGCGGGCAATAGTCGGGCGCGTTCTTCGCCGGGCCGGGCGGGCGCGACGTGCGCCGTCAGGCGCGCGGCCGGCGGGCCGAAAAGATGGTTGCAAAATAAGACAGGCGCGGTTAGATTGTCGGCGGTTCAAGCAAACCCCGAAGGACATGGTGGAGGTCTCCCCACAGAGACGCGGGCCAAGCCTCCTCCGCGACTGAACTCAGGCAGGAGGGAGAGAAGGAAAGTGCCAACCGGAACATGCCCAGAGTGCGAAGCTGACGTGCACGTGGATACGGACGCCGACAAGGGCGACATGGTGTCGTGCGAGGAGTGTGGGACTGATCTGGAGATCGTCGGCCTCGACCCCGTCGAACTCGACATCGTCGAAGACGACGAGGACGACGTGGACGAAGACGACGAGGACGAGTTCTGAAAAGCAGTGACAAGTGACGAGTGACGAGTGACGAGATAAAAATTCTTACTCGTCACTCGTCACTTGTCACTTGTCACTGCTTTGATACCCCGGCCGGCTCTGGCGGACGGTGAGGCCGGCGGGGGCTTCGATGCGGATGTTGTGGAAGCGGCCGTCGCGGCGCTTCTCTACGGGCGGGTAGAAGGCGAGGACGTAGGCGGACGTGACCTCCTCGGCGAGCGCGTGGAAGAGCGGCCCGAAATCCTTGTCGGTCGCGTAGACGCTTGTGCCGCCGGTTTTCTCCACCAGCCCACTCACGTCGAGCGGCGTCGGCAGCGGCGCGTGCGCGCTCTCGTTCGAGGCGAGCAGGCGCGAGAAAGAGGGCAGCGTCACCGTGTAGATGCTCACGCCTGCCGCGTTCGCGCGCTCGATCACGGTCTTCGGCGCGACCGTGTCGCCGACGGGGAAGCCGTCGGTGATGAGCACGACGGCGCGCTTCAACAACTGCCGCTCGCGCGTGCGCGGCGCTTCGCGCGCGAGCAGGCGAATGGCGTCGTCCACCGCGTCGTAGGCGTGCGTTGACAGCCCGCTCTCATCGCGCGGCAGGCGGTCGAGCGCGTGCTCGAACTTGCGCGGATCGTTCGTGAAGTTTTGCAGCACGCGCACCCGCATGCCGAAGGTCATCACGGCGAACGCGGAGGCGCGATCCGCGAGCCGCTCCGAGAAGACGTGCATCGCGTCGCCCAGCCGCGTCAACTCCTCGCCCGTCATGCTGCCCGACACGTCCAGCGCGAAGACGACCGCGACAGGCCGCCGCACGCCGCCGCGCCGCTCGACGCTGAAGAACGCGAGCGGGCGCTCCACGCCGTCCTCGAACAGCTTGAAGTCCTGCGCCTGCAAGCCGCGCACGGGCCGCCCCGCCGTGTCCGTCACCATCGCATCCAGGAGCACGAGGTCTGTGTCCACGCGATAGATTTCGTCTTTGTCGTCGGGGAGCACTTCGGCGGGCGGGGCGCTGCGCGGCGGCTGCTGCGCACGCTGCGGCGGCGGACTGTAGAGCGCCGCGCACGCGAGCGCGACGAGCGCGGCTGAGAGCCAGAGCCGCCGGCCTTGCGGCGCGCGGCGTTGCGACGTGGGGGCGTTAAACGGCATGGACTTCAGCGGTAAAACTTTCGGCGCTAATCGGGCGTGCGCTTGCTTGGATGCGAGCGTCTAAGCAAACGGTGGCACGCGCCCGCCGGTTGCAGCTTTCCGGCGCGCACGGCCGCGCCGGCATTATACGAGGCCGGCGGTGCGCCGCGCCAGAGGCCGTAACCACGGGTAGTGTCCTAAATCTGTGTTGCTGATTCTGGCGGGGAGCGATATAAAACGTGCTTCCCGCTTTGGTCGGTGCTAATGGAGGGCTTATGGGGTTATTTGACGCAGAACTTGAAGGATGTTTTTCGGCAGTATTCTTTGGCGTAATCGGACTGCTATTGATAAGTGCAGCTTTCGGTAGCGGGCTCTACATTGTGGGTGCCATCTTGGTTGTCCTCACTGCGTTCATCTTATATCTATGTTTAGCGAGGTTTTAGCGAGCCAGATTTAGGACACTACCTAACCACGGAGCCACACGAAACGGCACGAAACAGGGGCGCGGAGTTCGGGCTGTTCGTTCGGGTTAGCTGTTACTTCCTCTGTGAGAGTAGGCGCGTGACCGACTCAGTCAGTCGGCCTACGTCTTCCGGCTTCCGCAAGAAGGCGTCTGCGCCAGCGCGCCACGCCTGCGGCCCAACGTCGCTCGCCGAGAGGATGATCACCGGGACTTGACGGCGGTGGGGCAGGGAACGCGCATAGCGCAATAAGTCGAGGCCGTTCTGACCGGGCAAGTCATAATCAAATATAAGGAGATCGTAAGGCTGCTCGCCGGCGAGTAGTTGCATCGCCTCCGTGCCGTCGGCGCAGGTCTTGACCACCCAGCCTTCCAGTTCGAGCGCATCTCTTACCGTGTTGGCCACCAGCTTGTTATCTTCCGCGTGCAGGATTTTGGCGGGGCGCGTTGTACGACCTGCTCCGTACTTGCGCGCCGCACGGGGCTGACGTTTGCGGATGATGCTCCGGCGTCTCTTCTCGGGCGGCGTGCGCAGATGTGCCAGGTCCTTATGCCTGCTCGCCAGCATGGAGACGAGGGTGGCGTGGTGAACAAACCCAAGTAGGCGCGCGGCACGCGAGACGCTGCCTCCGGCATCAATCAAGGCCCGCTGAATGTAACGGGCCTCGAATGCGCGCACCCTTTCGGCCAAATTGAAATTCGCCCAAAAGTCAACGAGGCTGCGGCCGGGTCGCGGCCGGACGGCGGCGAGGCGGGCCGACACAATCCGGCCGGCACAAGCGCGCAGGCGGGCTATCGTCTCGGCATCTTGTATCTCTCCGAGCAGGCTATTTGCCCGTTTGTAGTTCTGTAATAGCTCATATTCGCCGAGGCGGTCGGCGTGCTCTTCGATCAACGTCAACAGGGCGACGCCGGCATCCTCGCCAGCGCCGGCCTGTTCTGCTAGATCGGCCGCGCGGCGCAATGTGTCCAGGGACTCCGTGAAGCGCCCCAGCTTCGTTAAGATGCGGCCTTGTGTCGTGAGCGCCTGGGCGAGTAAGCCCTGCTCGCCGCCTTTCTCCAGCGTCCGCACGGCCGCGCGGATCGCCTGCTCCGCTTCATGACTCCGGCCCTCGGCCAAGAGGACACGGGCGCGCGTCTCATCAACCTGCGCGACGCTGCCCTGATCGCGCACGGACAGGAACAAGCGCCGCGCCCGATCCAAGTGCTCATATGCTTCCTGAAATTCCCCGACGTGGTGGAGTTGAAAGCCTAAGTTGTTTTCCGCGCGTGCTAGATAGCTCGTATGCCCCGCCTGCTCGAAATAGTGCGCGGCGGCCGAGTATTCGATGATCGCCCGGTCCGTATAATCCGAGCGGCGTTCGGCTTTGGCCAAGCAGGTGAGGATCGAGGCAAGATGAATGTGAAATTTTCCTTTTAGCGCGTCGTCATTACTCTCCTCGAATAACCCTGTCGCGTCTGTCAGGATGCGGAATGCGTCATGATAGCGCCCGCTACAGAACTCAATCATTGAGAGGCGTAGGAGTATCACAGCGCGTAACTCCGGTGCGCCGCCGGCAGGTAGCACTTTCAACGCCTCGCGATAGTTTACCCGCGCGTTATCGTATGCGCCGAGACGACGGTAGCAGAAGCCAAGCTCGCAGCGCGCTGCGGCTACCCTCCTTATCTCTCCCAGTGCTTGGAAACGGGTTATACTTTCGTTGATTAAGTCTTGGGCAGCACCCTGCGCCCCTTGAATCTGGCGGATGCTGCCGAACCAGCCGGAGAGTGTGCCGATGCGCAGTAGTACCTCTGCGGCTGTCAATTCGCTCAGTCCTTCGAGCGCTGGGCGCTGCCCCGTGCCCTGCCATAAGTCGCCGAGCGCGTCTCGTGCGGCCTCATACTGGCCGCGGTGCTCAAGCTCTGCCGCCACTTGGCATCGGCGCTGCGCCCGCTCGTCATAGTTCAAGGTCGGGTCGTCTAACTGCCTCAGCAATGATTCAGTTGATGTCATATGAGGATCGCCTTTCTTGTGCTTGCAAGTTTTTGACAGGCACAGGTAAACAGCGCCCTATCTTGCGGATAGGGCGTTTTCTAAAACCAGAATGTTCTGGTTTCACCTACACCTCAGAGGAAGGAACTTGAGATGAGAAACGGTCGAAACGCTGTCGCCGCGCTCACGCTGGCGCTCTTGCTCACCACGCCCACGTTTGCCGGCATTATGACGGCGGAGCTAGCACCTCCGCCGCCTCCGCCGACAGCTACCGGCATCATGGTCACCGATCTGACGGACGACGGGACGCAGACCAGCGAGACTACGCGCACACCTGAAGCGACGGACACCGTGACGAAGACCGCGTTGACCCTGCTGCAAAGCATGTTGACGCTGTTCTAGTCGGGCGAACAGTTCAACTGGATTGTCTGGCGGCCGTGAGGCTCACGGGCGGCGCGGTCGTCGTGTGTCCGCGCGCACTATACACCAAATTTCGCGGTTTGGTTGAGACTTTTCGAGCCTGCCGTCTTAACCAAGCTACGAAAGGCGCGAACCGAAGCCACAAAGCCTTTGACTATTGCCGCTGCTAAAAATTTGCAGTACGGCTTAAACTAAATGCCGCCCACAATTTAGGGTGCGCTCTAATAAGGGCGTTGACAGACTCTCCCGGCAGGAAGGACTTACGCCAGTCTCACTCGTGAATCGGCGCGTGACTGCGTGTATAATGACTGGCGTAAAATCTGGTCGCCTCTCCCTGTGGGTCTGATGAAGCAAGCAAACGAAATGTGGGGCGTGAGGATCGTCGGCGTCGTGTTGGCGGCGTTGTTGCTGGCGGGCGTGTGCGTTGGGCAGAAGGTGAAGCCGACGGGCATCAAGGGCAAGGTGCGCGTGGACGAGAGCAGCACGGCCGAGGGCGTCGCGGTCAGCGTTCGGCAGGCGGAGCACGAGGTGGCGCGCGCCGAGACGGATCGCAACGGCCGGTTCGAGATTACGAACCTTGCGCCCGGCCGCTACGCGCTCGTCTTCCGCAAGCCGGGGCTGAAGACGGCTGAGGTCAGGGACGTGGAGATCAGCGCGAACAAGGTGCGCTCGCTGGGCGACCGCGTCTTCATGCCGGTGGACGAGGGCGCGCTGGCGCTGCTGAAGGGCAGCGTCTTTAGCGCGGCGGGGCGCAGCCTGGCGGGCGCGGCCGTCGAGCTGGCGCGCGTCATGCCCGACGGCACGGCGCAGAAGATTGATGGGCGCATCACGAACGAGTTGGGCGAGTTCTCATTCCGCCTGCTGCCGACCGCCGCGCGCTACCGCATCACGGCCAAGTTCGGCAGCCTCGCGCCCGCTGTGAAAGAGATCGACATTGAGGGGCCGTCCGTCTATCGCGTCGGGCTGTCGCTCGGAGAGTCCGCGCCGTGAACGCCCGCGGCGCACCGCACCCCGGTTGAAGGTCGTCGCCCGTGCCTGACGAGAATCACAAGACCGCGGACGCGCGCCATGATTTTCTGACCGCGCGCCAACTCGCCGCCTACTTGCAGGTGAGCGAGACGACCGTGCGCCGCTTGGCCCGCGAAGGGCGCATCCCGGCCGTGCGCCTGACGCCGCGCCTCATACGCTTCCACCTGCCCGCCGTGCTCGAAGCCCTCGACGGCCGCAAACACGGCAAGCGCCGCGCCCCCGCGCCGCCCGAAGAGGACGACGCGCAACTCTCGTTTGAAGACTTGCTGTAAGCTCTTTCGACCACCGCGCACGAACAGCACCACTCCGTCAGCCGTCAGCCTTCAGTTCCCGCGCCGCGAATTTCCGTCTCAGCGTTCGACAGCGGACAGACGTTGACAGACGTGCGCGCCCATACTCCGCTTCGATCACAACCGCAAGGTGTGTCGAACAAGGGGGAGGGGGCGCGCCCGCCACAGGAGATAGGCGCGTCCCCGCTTTATCTCTTAAGTGTGACCTCGACCTCATTCCCCCAGAACGCGAGCAGAGTCATGCGAATTAACGACGACGCGGCGCGGATGTATGCGCGCGGGCTGGAACGCCTGAAGGTCAGTGAGTTGCTCATGGCCGAAGCCGCCGCCAAGCTGCAACGCGCCGAGAGCGTGGAGGCGTTCGAGTTGTGGGGCGAAGCACGCGCGTACCAGCGCGAAGGCTTCGACCTGCTCGACGCCGCTATCGCACACAACAGCGCGCAGGAAAACTGGGAACGTATGACGGAGAGGGCGGTCGAAGCGCGCGGGCGTTTTGTGCATTAGGCGGGACGAACGAACAAGGAGTCAGTCATGGGTCAGAACGAAAGGGTGATCGCGCAGAGCGTGGTGATCGGGCTGATGTTGCTCGCCGTCATCTTCGCGGTGTGCGGCTACCTGCGCCTGCTCTGAACAGGCATGGAGTACGTTCACGTACAGACGCCCCACGCGTCGCTTGCTATACCTCACCTCGACAACCCCCAGCCAACGAAACGCGATTCGGCGTGACCGGCGAACCGGGCGCGACCACGCTCACAAGCGCCGGGCTAACGCTCAACCTGCTTACGCGCGAAGGCTAACGCGCGGGTGATCTTAAACAAGGAGTCGAGTCATGGCTAATAAAGACAGAGAAGGCGGCGGCGGAAGTGGTGGCGGTGGCGGCCGTAGCGGCGGCGGGAGCGGCGGTGGCGGCGGTCAGGGCGGTGGTGGCGGCCGCAGTGGCGGCGGCGGTGGCGGTCAAGGCGGTAGCGGCGGTGGTCAGGGTGGAGGCGGCGGCCAAGGGGGTGGCGGTGGTCGCTCCGGCGGCGGCAGCGGTGGCGGCGGCGGCAAGTCCGGCGGCCGTTAAAGTCGCCAGCAGTAACAACGACATCTGACGAAGCCGCGGCGGCGTGGACACGATAGCGTCCACGCCGCCGCGGCTTCGTCACGTTAATCCGTTTTGCGCTTGCATTGGCACTGTGAATAGGCCGACTCTTCTTCATGCGTGCCTACTCGATGGACTTACGCCAGAAGATCGTCTCGGCTTACGAAGGCGGCCAAGGCACCCTCGATGAAGTCGCGGAGACCTTTGAAGTCGGGCGGCGAACGGTCGCCCGCTTCGTCAGCCTCGCGCGCTCAAGCGAGGGCCTGTGGCCGAAGCCGCACGGCGGCGGCTAC